>ERZ773054.383-NODE-383-length-35668-cov-3.398478_pt1 | contig 35668 bp, 30 predicted proteins | sample MGYA00580630_ERZ773054 | MGnify/ENA primary metagenome ERZ773054 (study PRJEB29015, sample SAMEA2737994) | human oral metagenome | biome: human oral; feature: human-associated habitat; material: dental | place: China | collected 2115 ... | reverse complement strand
CCTACGGTACGACCCGCACCCTAGCCCTGCTTGGATCAGAGGGTTAGCTACGGGAGGAGAGGGAACGTACATTCGTAGGGTTTGCGTCTTTCTCTTTGAATATATACATTTGCTCATGTGAATAAGATGGCTCTGGTGCCACAGCTTCTCAGCCCCGCTCCCTAGGCGGATCGACCTCGAGAAGAGCACCGAAGATATTGGGTCGATAACTACGGCCCCTCACCCATTAGCACTTCACCACATGAACGGAACTATTAAAGAGACGGATCAGCGTCCGGGGATCGTCACAGCTATCTCCCCCGACGAAGTCACCGTCCAGATCCAGCAACAGAGTGCCTGCAGTGGTTGCCATGCACGCAACTGGTGTGTCAGCACCGAATGCAAGGATCGCTATCTACAGCTGAAGACGCACGGACGGAGCTTCTCCATCGGCGAGCCCGTCCGAGTAGTAGCTCGGACAAGCGTAGGTCGCTTGGCTGTGCTCCTGGCCTTCGTCCTGCCCCTCCTGCTCCTCGTGGCGGCGGTTGCCCTAGGGCAATCCCTGCTCCAGCTCAGTGAAGGGGGCTCGGTGGCTCTAGCACTCGGTGTCCTTACCCTCTACTATCTCCTGCTCTACTCACAGCGTCACCGCCTAGGGCGTCGCCTTACCCTTCGGGTCGAATCCCTAGCTCCTCACCACGAATAGCACTCTTTCCCTATGTATATCACGATCATCGTCTTGACGCTTATCGGAGCGATAGGAGCAGTCCTGCTCTACTTCGTCTCCCGGAAGTTTGAGGTCAAGGAAGACCCTCGCATCGCAGAGGTAGCAGAGGTCCTACCCCAGGCGAACTGCGGGGGCTGTGGCTTCCCTGGCTGTGCCGCCTTCGCTGGCGCTTGTTGCAAGAGCGAGACCCTCGAGGGGCTCTTCTGCCCCGTAGGTGGGACGCCCGTCATGGACAAGGTCAGCGGGATCCTCGGCATCGTTGCTCAGAAGCAAGACCCGCTGGTAGCCGTCGTCCGATGCAACGGTACCTGCGAAGCTCGACCCCGTACCAACATCTACGACGGAGCTAGTAGCTGTGCCATCGCCTCCGCCCTCTACAAGGGGGACACCGACTGTAGCTGGGGCTGTCTCGGCATGGCAGACTGCGTCCACTCGTGTAACTTCGACGCCATGTACATGGACCCAGAGACCCGCCTGCCCGTCATCCTCGAGGACAAGTGCGTGGCCTGTGGCGCTTGTGTCAAGGCTTGCCCTAAGACCATCATCGAGCTACGCAAGAAGGGGCCTAAGAGCCGGCGTATCTTCGTCAGCTGTGTCAACAAGGATAAGGGCGGTGTCGCTAAGAAGGCTTGTAGCAATGCGTGTATCGGTTGCTCCCTCTGCTTCAAGGAGTGTAAGTTCGATGCCATCACCATCGCCGACAACCTCTCCTACATCGATCACACCAAGTGTCGTCTCTGCCGTAAGTGCGTCCCCGTCTGTCCTACCCACGCCATCCATGAGCTAGGCTTCCCTCCCCCCAAGCCTAAGGAACCTCAGGAAGAAGCCCCCAAGAAGGAGAAGGAGCCTACAGCCCCTTCCACTCCTACACCACCCTCCGAACCGCTTACTGCCTAACCTATAGACCTCTCACCTACGACACATGCTACGTACATTCCGTCTCGGTGGTATCCATCCCCCCGAAAACAAACTTTCGGCAGAGCAGCCCATCAGAGAGCTCCCTCTACCACGTGAGGTCATCATCCCCATAGGCCAGCACATCGGCGCTCCTGCCGTCCCTACCGTGCAGAAGGGCGACCTCGTGAAAGTCGGTACAGTCATCGCTAAGACTGGAGGCTTCATCTCCGCTAACATCCACTCCTCTGTCACCGGTAAGGTCACCAAGATCGACAGCTTCTTCGATGCGGGTGGCTACAAGCGCCCTGCCATCGTCATCAGCGTATCGACCGAGGAGGAAGAATGGGAAGAAGGCATCGACCACACTCCTGAGCTCGTCAAGGCATGCAGCCTAGAGCCTCGGGAGATCATCGAGCGCATCTCCTCCGCCGGTATCGTAGGGCTCGGAGGGGCGACCTTCCCCACCCATGTCAAGCTCTCCCCTCCCCCAGGAGCTAAGGCCGAGGTCTTGATCGTCAACGCTGTAGAGTGCGAGCCTTACCTCACCAGCGACCACGCCCTCATGCTCAGCAAGGGCGAAGAGATCCTCGTCGGCGTAGAGATCCTCAAGCGTGCCCTCGGAGTAAGCCGTGCCGTCATCGGGATCGAAAACAACAAGAAGGACGCTATCCTCTACCTCTCCCAGCTCGCTATGGACTACGAGGGGACAGAGGTCCTTCCCCTGAAGGTGCAGTATCCACAAGGCGGGGAGAAACAGCTCATCGACGCCGTCCTTCGCAAGCAAATCAAGAGCGGTGCCCTACCCATCTCCGCAGGAGCTGTCGTGCAAAACGTCGGGACAGTATTCGCTGTCTATGAAGCCGTGCAGAAGAGGAAACCTCTGGTCGAGCGCATCACTACCGTCACAGGCAAGCACCTAGAGACCCCCTCGAACTTCCGAGCCCGTATCGGTACACCCATCGGGCATCTCATCACGGCTTCGGGCGGTCTACCCGAAGACACGGGTAAGATCATCGGCGGCGGTCCCATGATGGGTAAGGCGCTACTAAGCACCGAAGTTCCCGTGACCAAGGGCACCTCGGGCATCCTCATCCTGCCCCGTGAAGAGTCCATCCGTCGCCCCATGCGCAACTGTATCCGCTGTGCTAAGTGCGTCTCCGTCTGTCCTATGGGGCTTAACCCCGCCTTCCTCATGCGGGATGTCCAGTACGCCGACTGGGAAGCCACCGAGAAGGGCTATATCGTGGACTGTATCGAGTGTGGGTCCTGTAGCTACACCTGCCCTTCTAACCGCCCTCTCCTTGACTTCATTCGTACAGGCAAGCAGAAGGTCTCCGCCATCATCCGTGCCCGCAAAAGCTAATCCCCATGGATCGTCTCATCATATCCCCCTCCCCTCATATCCACAGCGGTGACAGCGTAGAGCGCAACATGTATGCGGTGCTCATCGCCCTAGCCCCTGCCTGCTTAGTCTCGCTCTTCACCTTCGGGCTCGGCGCCTTCGTCGTGCTCCTAGTAAGTGTCCTTGGCTGTGTCATCACCGAATGGGCTATCACCAAGTATCTCTACAAGCGACCCACGTCCATAGGCGATGGATCCGCCATTCTTACCGGGCTCCTCCTAGGGATGAACCTTCCCTCGAGCCTCCCTTGGTGGATCATCCTCATCGGCGCAGTGGTGGCGATCGGTGTAGGGAAGATGAGCTTCGGAGGGCTCGGAGGAAATATCTTCAACCCCGCACTCGTGGGGCGTGTCTTCCTCCTCATCGCCTATCCCGCTCAGATGACGCTCTGGCCACAGCCAGGGCAGTACATGAGCTATACCGATGCTGTCACAAGTGCGACCCCGCTAGGCATTGCCAAGGGGATACAGACGGGTGCTCCTGGCATGAGCTGGGACCAGATCCCTTCGTCCATGGATCTCTTCTTCGGCATCCATGGCGGTAGTCTAGGCGAAGTCAGTGCGCTAGCACTACTCCTAGGGCTGGGGTACCTGCTCTATCGCCGAGTGATCACGTGGCACATCCCCGTAGCCGTACTGGGGACGGCCTTCGCCTTCTCTGGGCTCATGCACCTCATTGACCCAGCGCTCTATCCCTCGCCCCTCTTCCACCTGCTGACGGGTGGTATGATGCTCGGGGCGATCTTCATGGCGACAGACTATGTGACGAGCCCCATGAGCGCCCGAGGCCAACTCCTCTATGGTGCGCTGATCGGTCTACTGACGATCCTCATCCGTCTCTTCGGTAGCTACCCCGAAGGGATGTCCTTCGCTATCCTCATCATGAATAGCTTCACTCCTCTGATCAACATGTATATCCGCCCGAAGCACTTCGGTGGACGTTAGCCGTATGAAGAAGCTCAGTTCGACACTCCCCAACATGCTCCTCTCCCTCGGAGGGATATGCGTCCTGGTCTCGGGGATCCTCGCGGTCGTGAACCACGTGACGACGGCTCCCATCGCCGAGGCAGAGATGAAGGCTAAGGTAGAGGCTATCCGTGCCGTAGCTCCCGCCTTCGATAATAACCCCTTTGCGGAGAAGATGCTCGTCCTCCCCGAGGGCGAGACAGACAGCCTCACCGTCTACCCTGCTAAGAAGGGGGGGGCGCTGGTAGGCTTTGCCATCGAGAGCTACACGCAGAAGGGTTTCAGCGGGCTTATCCGTGTGATGGTCGGCTTCGATGCTACGGGTCAGCTCGTAGACTTCTCCGTCCTCCAGCACTCCGAGAGCCCTGGTCTCGGGTCTCGCATACCCGAGTGGTACCATGAGAAGAGCGAAGGCTCTGGTATCCGCGATGTACGTGGGCTGGACATGAAGAAGGAAGCCCCCCTTACCGTCTCTAAGGATGGGGGGAAGGTAGACGCTATCACCGCTGCGACGATCAGTAGCCGTGCCTTCCTCGACGCAATCAATCGTGCTTGGCGCACCTTCTCTACGCTCGAAGTCGGGACAGGTGAAGCTCCCAGCCCAGCACCCGCAGTAGCGCCAGCCGACTCCTCGGCATCGAAGTAACCCCCTACCCTCAGTCCTCGATCCTATGAAACCGCTAGATATCATCCGCAACGGCATCACGACGGAGAACCCTACCTTCGTGCTCCTCCTCGGTATGTGCCCTACGCTCGCCACGACGACCTCAGCGCTCAATGGCATGGCGATGGGTTTGGCGACGATGTTCGTCCTCATTTGCTCCAATACCGTCATCTCCCTGATCAAGAGCCTCGTCCCCGATGCTGTCCGCATCCCGAGCTTCATCGTCGTCATCGCAGGCTTTGTGACGATCGTGCAGATGCTCATGCAGGCCTTCGTCCCTAGCCTCTACGCTTCGCTGGGGCTCTTCATCCCCTTGATCGTCGTGAACTGTATCGTGCTCGGTCGTGCCGAAGCGGTAGCAGCCAAGCAGGGCGTCCTCCACTCGTGCCTCGACGGCGTGGGTATTGGCCTGGGGTTCACCCTCTCCCTGACGGTGCTGGGCCTGCTACGTGAGCTCCTCGGCAGTGGCGCCGTCTTCACGCTACAGATCCTGCCCAAGGAATACGGAGCACTCCTCTTCGTCCTCGCTCCTGGAGCCTTCCTCGTGCTAGGCTACCTCATCGCCCTCAAGAATAAGCTCAGCAGCAAGAAGTAATCCTCCCATGACACATTACCTCCTCCTCTTTGTCGCTGCGGTCTTCGTCAACAACGTTGTACTCTCGCAGTTCCTCGGTATCTGTCCCTTCCTCGGCGTATCTAAGAAGGTAGACACGGCGCTGGGAATGGGCGCTGCGGTGACCTTTGTTCTAGCTCTCTCGACGATGTGCACCTTCCTTCTCCAGAAGTTCGTACTAGAGCCGCTAGGGATGGAGTACATGCAGACCATCACCTTCATCCTCGTCATCGCCGCCTTGGTGCAAATGGTAGAGATCATCCTCAAGAAGGTATCACCCGCCCTCTACCAAGCCCTCGGGGTCTTCCTGCCCCTGATCACTACGAACTGCTGTGTCCTCGGGGTAGCGATCCTAGTCATCCAAAAGGACTTCAACCTCCTCGAGAGCATTGTCTACGCCATCTCCATTGCCTTAGGCTTCACCCTAGCGCTAGTAGTCTTCGCTGGCATCCGTGAGCAACTCAGTCGCACCGAACTGCCCCCCGCTATGAAGGGCATACCCATTGCACTGATCTCAGCGGGTCTCCTTGCCATGGCCTTCATGGGCTTCAGTGGCATGGTGAAGATGTAAGGCGCACAAGCCCCCTCTCCCCTACAGTACCGGCCAGCCCGCACCTGCGAGCTGGCCGGTACTGTTTTTCCCCGAGCAAGAGGAAGGAGGAAGCCCTGCCTCCTCCGCCGTAGCGCCATAGCCCTATCCCCCGGAGGTAGCCTGCTGGCGCTCCCTTTCCTCTTGGGCTAAGACCGCCTGATAGATATAGTCGATGCTATCTAGATCCACCTCTTCATCAGGCAAGAGCTCAAAGTTCCTACAAGGCTCATCCTTGGGGATACTCCTCACATAGCCTAAGGTACATCTAGCTGGGGGGTCTGTTGTTTGTCCATTCACGCATCAAGAGTACCTCTCTACTCCTCCTACAGGACAAGCAAGCGCTGAGCAGTAGCATGCTCAAGCTTGGCGATACTAGGACGGGGATCATATCCCTAAATGCGACCATCCATACGCGCTCCGTTAGATACTTCTGGGGCAAAGAGGTAAGTTGCTCGGTAGCCACGCAGGATACTAGGCATAGCTCTTGCTCTCCCTCTCACAAACAAGGCTTAGGGGATCCTCCCGAATACCATTGCAGAGCTTCTACTGAGCTCCTTAGCTCTTCTGATGATCGGGCAGTAGCTTTGATAGTTCCTCTATACTATAGATACACCCTCTAGGAAATAGACTTCCTGTCTGAGACAAGTCTTGGATTATCGAAGATATCCATTGGGGGTTCATTTCAACGACAAAAGAGAGTATTGGATTCAACCAGTACTTATAGCTTGGAAGATCTGGAGCAACCTGAAGCTCTTTATACCTCTCATACCGATCTAAAGAAAGGAACTCAAAAAGTTCTTCCTTCAGGATCTTAGCCTCCCTCTCGGGCAAGTTCCGAGTGAAGGCCATATATGCCATAGCCTTAATTGCCTCTGCTCGATTTTCTCCCCTTCGAAGAGGAGATCTCACTAGATAGAGGAAGGTCTCAACAACATCCCCTACCTCTTGATTCTTGAGCAGGTCATCAATATCATTAAGAAGGGTCCTCGTTCTCATTGAATGGATTATTTCCAATAAAACCGGCCCGTAAAGATGACTTTCCAGGGAGTTAAAGCCCCTAAAATAAGTATCAAACCCCGACACATTGCGAAGAGAGAGCCGCCTCGGGACCGACTCTTCCTCTTCTGGGCTCAAAGCGAACAACCTCTCTAGGATACTTTTACTTTCTTCCCATTGAGAGACTTGCTTCAGCTCTTCCTTATAACTTGGGATAAGCACATAGGTCTGGGTAGGCACAGCTAGTTGTAAGATTCGTCTTGAATGCAGAGCTAAGTAAACACCAAAATCTTTGTAGCAAAGCAAATAGAGCAAGAAGTAATCTCTACAATCCACCTTGCCAAACACCCCATTATAGCGAGGAATCATCAGATTGAGGTAACGCTTGAGATCCCTCACCGAATTCAAGGATTCTACGACTGTACTACCGACCTCCTTCAACGCCCTTTGAATTTCTTCATATTTCATGGGATAACTACCCTTTACCCTCATCCGCAATTCTATCCTCATAAGTTGCTCCAGCCTTTCCTTATCAGGCTTTGGCAGGGGAATCTCCCAGGAGATATACTTATCAATAAAGGAATGAGCAAGACCGTGATCTAGGTGTTTCTTCAGCACATTGTTCACATACGCCTTGTCATAGGCTACGATGAAGACCGTGTTCGAGAAGGAGGCATTACGATCCATAAGCTTTAGGACTTCTAGTATTTCTTCTCCTGAGAGACGGTCTAGATCATCAAGAAGGACATATACTCGCTTACCGAGCTCTCTAAGAGTACGATTGACGGCCTCCTGCTCTTTCCCTGGAAGAACAAGCGTGAGAAGAGATCCTAGGGGACGAGTCCACTCATACTGATTGAGTAGTCCTAGATGCTTCGTATACCGAGCGAGTAAGAGTCCAAAGCCTAAATAATGTCGAGATAACTCCTTCGCAAAGGTATCAAAGAAGTCTTCTGGGATCGAGGAGACCGACTTCGAGCCACGAGGATTGAAGTTTACAATAATCCCATCCTCGTCCTTTAGCTGTTTTCTCAAGAGGTTGATAAACGAAGTCTTTCCCCTTCCCCAAGGGGCAAGAATCCCGACCGTCAAAGACCCCTTACTCAGGTCTAACGCTGTCAGATCCCTGTGCACGAACCAAGCCATATCAGAGAAGGACAACCAGTCATCCACCGCACTTTCTATGGCATCATCAGGATCAATAGCCTGAGGACTCAGCTCCATCTCCTTCTGAGCCTCTTCTTTGCTCGTAGGCTGTAGGCTGTAGCTCCAATGGTATAGGATGAGGTAGGCTAGCAGGCTAGCACCCACAGCCACAACAAAGCTTATGAAAGGCCACACTAAGGACGGCTTCCCTTGCGCTTGATATACGAAATTAAGAACGACACAAAGGAGTAGCAGAACTAAGACCAGGGAGAAGCGATCTTCCTTTGACCTTGATCGGAGGGCGATGGCTACAGCCCCACCCCACGGGATCAGCAAGAGATCCGACCAAGCCAGCTTCCTTAAGTAAGGGATCTCCCAAAACGAGAACGAGATCGGCCAAAAGGAGAAAGAGCCTTCCCAATGCCTATAGTACAGATAGATCCCGAGCAAGAGGATGAGCCACAAGGAGACGGGGCGAGGGACATAGATCTTCCTATAATCCCATTCCCACTTAAGCAGATAACAGGTAAGGAGGAGAACGAATCCACCGAACCAATTTGGCGATAGATGGGCTAAGCAAGTCGACTCGATGAAGCTGAGTAGCGACAAGAGGGGCTTCTGAAGCATGCCGAAGGCCACGGCTACGACGACTACAGGGATGATATGCCTTGACCACGCTTGGCACATGTCTTTTACCCATGCTGTGAATGAAGTCCAGGTGCTACTCATAGCTAGGAAGATGTATTAGGGCGGTAATGAATGAGGGACTAGTATCAGAGCAAAGGTAGCGGTTTCGCTACGTGCAGGCAAGTGCTTTCGTATGGGATTTTGCTTTAGCTAGCGGGAGGGGGAGAAAGCGGGAGAAGTACCTTATTCACAGAGGGCTTCTTGCCTAGGGAGGAGGAGCAGGGGGAAGTCGAAAGAGGCAGTAGTAGCGACACCCGAGAAGCTCCAGTAGCGCCTCCTCGGAGGGAGCAGTAGCGCCTCAGGAGAGGCGCTATTGGTGCCTCGGGAGAGACAACAAAGGCAAGGCGAGGAGAGGGGAAAGTGGAGGGAAGAAAGAAGCCCCCGTAGCGAAAGGGGGCTTTCGCTACGGGGGCTATCGGTGTTGCGCTGAGGGGACGAGAGAGGGAGCACCTTCAGGAGCTAGACTATTCGTCCCTTGGCAAATGAGTCCCTCAGACCTTAGAGAATGCTGTCCGTTCCCCTCACAGGATGCGTCGCTCATCCCTTAGAGGATCTGGTTTGTACTCCTGACGAGGAGCGTCGATCGACCCTTGGGGCTGGAGAGCAAATGCCAGCTCGGGTGGGGAGGAGGCGACGGGGCTAGTGGGCGGCGAGCCACGTGGGGCCGTGACCGATGCTTACCTCGAGGGGAACGAGGAGCGAAGGGTAAATCGACTCCATCGTCGTGCGTACAAGGTCGGTCATCTCTTCGAGTTCGGCGAAGGGGACGTTGAAGTTCAGTTCGTCGTGTACCTGCAGGATCATGCGACTCTGGAGCCCCCGCTGGCGGATCGCTTCGTCTAGGCGAATCATAGCGATCTTGATGAGGTCGGCGGCGGAGCCTTGCAGAGGGGCGTTGATGGCATTGCGCTCGGCATAGCCACGGACGACGGCATTGGCGCTATTGATGTCGGGCAGGAGGCGACGGCGGTCGAGGAGCGTCGTCACATAGCCCTGCTTCTTAGCGGTCTCGATGACCTCCGTCATGTAGCGAGCCACCCCAGGATAGGAGGCAAAGTAACCGTCGATAAGCTCTTTGGCCTCCTTGCGGGGGATAGAGAGCCGTTCGCTGAGCCCAAAGGCCGAGATCCCGTAGATGATACCGAAGTTGGCTGTCTTCGCACGACGGCGCATGTCTGGCGACACTTCTTCTAGCGGGATGCCGTAGATCTTGGCCGCCGTAGCCTGATGGACGTCTTGCCCCGAGCGGAAAGCCTCGATGAGGGCAGGGTCTTGGCTGAAGTGCGCCATCAGACGCAGCTCTATCTGCGAATAGTCGGCACTGAGGAAGGTACAGCCTTCGTCCGGTACGAAGGCCTCACGGATAGCACGGCCTTCGGGAGTGCGGATGGGGATGTTCTGGATGTTCGGATTACTGCTGGAGAGACGACCCGTAGCAGCGATGGTCTGATTGAAGGTGGTGTGGATCTTGCCATCGGGATAGACCAGTTCGGGCAGGGACTCGACATAGGTACTGAGGAGCTTCTTCACCCCTCGGTAGTCCAGGATCTTCCCGACGACGGGATGCTTATCCCGAAGCTTCTCCAGTACTTCTTCGCTTGTGGTGTAGCCTCCGGTCTTAGTCTTCTTGGGCTTGTCGACGATCTGGAGCTCATCGAAGAGCACTTCGCCTACCTGCTTGCTACTGTTGATATTGATCGGATGGCCGATGAGGGTGTTGATCTCTTCCTCGAGAAGGGCAAGAGCCTCCTGGAGCTCCTTGGCCTGGCGGGCAAGACACGCTTTGTCCAGGCGCACGCCCTCCCGCTCCATCCCGAGGAGGACAAGCATCAGAGGCATCTCGATCTCCTCGAAGAGCTTCGTGAGCCCCGCCTTCTCCATCCGTGCCGAGAAGTACTCATAGAGGAGGTAGGTGATGTGGGTGTCTTCGGTGGCGTAGAACTGTAGGCGCTCTGGCTCGACCAGTCTCAAGTCGAAGGACTTAGTCGTCTGGGGAGCAATCATTTCCTCGAAGGGCATCATCCGATAGCCTAGGAACTTCTCCGCCAGCTCATCAAGCCCGTGACGCATGTCTGGATAGAGGAGGTAGTGGGCGATCATCGTGTCGAAGAAGGGCCCAGCGACCTCGACACCATAGGAGCGGAGCACCTGCAGGTCGTACTTCAGATTCTGGCCTACCTTGAGGAGCCCCTCACGGGCGAAGAGGGGGCGGAGCTCCTGAAGAAGGGAGCGAGCTCCCTCAGCGTCGGCAGGCACGTCGAGGTAGTAGGTCTTCTGAGCATCTAGGGCAAAGGTGATGGCGACGAGCCCTGCGGTCAGCGGGTCGATGCCCGTGGTCTCGGTGTCAAGCGCTAGGGTCTTCGCCCCTTCAGCACGAGCGAGGAAGGCGGGGAGGGAAGAGCGATCGAGCACTTCGATGGAGAGCTTCGGGAGGGCTGAGACTTCAGGCATCTCGACCTCCTCCCGCTCCTCGAGCTGGGCGAAGAGATCACCCATAGGTTCGGGCTGAGGCTTAGGGGTAGCGGGACGGGCTGGGCCTAGGACACGGGAGAGGAGCGTGCGGAACTCCAGATCCTCGAAGAGCCTACGCACAGCCTCCTCGTCCTTTGCCTCTCGGGCAAATGCTCCTGGGGTATAATCCAGTGGGACATCCCTACGGATCGTAGCCAGGTAATAGGACAGACGGATGGCTTCCGCCCCTTCCTGGATCTTCTTGCCTGTAGCACCCTTGATCTCGGAGGCATGCTCTAGGAGGCTGTCGATGGTACCGTATTCGGCGAGGAGCTTCTGCGCTCCCTTCTCCCCGATACCCTTACAGCCAGGGATATTATCCACCTTGTCCCCGAGGAGAGCTAGGTAGTCAATGACTTGGAGGGGTGACTGGAGACCGAACTTCTCCTTAATCTCTTCCGACCCCCAGACTTCGTAGCCTCCTCCCTGCATCGGGCGGTACATCCGCACCTGCTCGGTCACTAGCTGTCCGTAGTCCTTATCCGGGGTGACCATGTAGACCTCACGGCCTGCCTCTGCAGCGAGGACGCTGAGCGTGCCGATGACGTCATCCGCCTCGTAGTCCGGGACTTCAACGGCGGGGATGCGGTAGGCACGAAGGAGCTCCCGGATGAGCGGTACGGCTATGCGTATTCCCTCGGGCGTCTCTTCACGCTGGGCCTTGTACTCGGGGTATTCCCGATGCCTAAATGTCCCCCCAGGAGGGTCAAAGACGACGGCGATCTCGTCGGGGTTCTCCTTCCCCAGCAGATCTTCAAGCATAAGCACGAAGCCGAAGACAGCGCTGGTATTACGCCCTTTGGTGTCGATCCGTGGGGACTTGATGAAGGCATAGTAGGCTCGATAGATCAGGGCATAAGCATCGAGGAGGAAGAGGCGCTGAGGCATGAGGATAGGGTATGTGAGAGGTGAAGAAGAGGAGATAAATAAAGAGTGGGAGAGGAGTAGGCTACTACAAGGGGATGATGGCATGACCCGCCCCCAGATGGTAGTACTCGCAGTGAGCGAACTCATAGAGATCCAAGCCTCGACACCTGATCTTGATCGTCGGGAGCAAGTGCGCAGCTTCTGGACGAGGAGGCTTCGAGGCGGGAAGTATGACGAAGTAGACCCGTCCCGAGAGTAAGTGTATATCGCTCCCGACACTCGAAGAGCGCTGCTCATAGCGCCGAGCACGCCCAGCAGGAACGGCAACAAAGGGGACATCCCCTTTGACCTGCACATTCGCAGGGAAGATCACCCCTGGGTGGCGAGGCGGAGTACCAGAGAAGCCTCCGAGGAATAGGTCTTCCACAGGATAACCACCCCGTTTAGCGCTATAGCCGGAGCAAGTGACATCCTTGCTCATGTAGTACACCTGCCCGAGGTCGAAAGCCTCGGTCTTCCGCTGGAGCTCAGCCGTAGCCCGAGCGACGAACTGCAGATACTCAGGGGAGTCAGACGCTAAGGTATCCTCTCTGATCGTAGAGACTTGATTGAGATAGAGTTCATTGGCTATCTCCCCTGGAGCAAGGAAGCCAGCTCGGAGGAGGGCAGGCACATAGAGGTCGGGGGTGAGCTCCTTGGCCTCGGGGAAGAGAGGCGTGTGCGTGGGATCGGAGACCAACACTTCCCCCGAGGAGACAGCCCAGCTAAGATCAAGGAAGAGCGTATCATCGGGGAAGCGAGGATGCCGAAGGACGAGGAAGGTATCCAGCTTGGCGCTCGTAGAGTCACTTGCGAAGAGCTTGTAGCCCTCCACCTTGGCTCGGCTGAAGGGGAGCGCCTCCTTGAAGCGAGAAGGCAGCTCCACTCGCTCCTGAGAGAGACGATCGAAGACAGAGGCATAGCTCTCACCAGGAGCGGGAAGTCCGAACTGTAGGCTATCTCCGACACGGATAGTGAAGCCACCAGGAGCTGAGAAGCTCTGCTGTGCGGAGGCCGTACCACCGCCCAGAGCGATGAGGAGTAGGAGGTAGATGTAGCGATACATGGAGCAGAGGGGGATGGATCGTCGTCGATGGAGGAAATTTCCCGAGGCCTTCTCTGTGCAGGGAGCAGGGAGAAATTGCCTCTATGAGCATGAGCAAAGATATTCATTTTGCCTAAGATCATGGGGAAAATCCCCCCTTCCCCGACCTCTTCCTCTTCCAGCGAAGAGGAAGAGGAGAAGCAGGCTCGAGACCAAGTGAAGGGGCGAACAAAAGGAACGCTGTCCACCAAAGGAGCTACAAGGAGCTAAGACGGGAAGTTAGCCCGTATGAAAGCGGGAAGCTCCGTGACGGCTACACAAAAAACAGCTACCTGTAGGGCCCGAAGGTCTGCAGGTAGCTGTAGTGAAGCGGGGAAAGAAGAGACGGGCTGGCTAGAGAGCCGTTGCCCTGATTCGACGAGGGAGGCACAACTAGCGCTTGCTCGGAGGTAGCAGTAGCGCCTCCTTCGAAGTAATAGTAGCGCCTTCTCAAAGGTAACAGTAGCGACAGAAAGCTCGAAAGCCTTCTCCCCTAAAGTCCCCAGCGGTAGAGCGTCCGCCGATAGAGGGCTAGGAAGAGGCGACGGAGGGTATCGTTAGCCGGCCAGAAGCGCTCGTAGCGCTTCCAGAGCTTACTCCCAAGGAGGATCTCCCGTTTGCCTCGGATGACCACGGTCACTTCCGCTAGGATCTGATCCCGTGTGCACTGCTCCCGCTGGTAGGGATTGCCGTCTCCTCGGAGCGTGTAGACAGGGCCGTCGATGCGAGTGATGCGGTGGATGAGGTAGCCCCGATCTAGGTGTACCAGGACGATACGACCCACTGCGTAGGAGGCCTCTGTCAGCTGAGAGAGCACGATCTTATCCTTGTCCCCTCGGATGAAGGGACGCATACTCGAGCCACGAGGCAAGAGGCGAGGATGCTTCCCCGCCGCTATCCTATCTAGGACCTCGGCGAAGAAGAGTTCGCTCTGGATCTTCTTCTGCTTCTGTAGAGCTGTTAGGCCTATTCCTCCAGTCATCGACACGTCTTAGGGCAGTAGCGTGCGAGATAGCTGGACGGCCTCTTCGTCAGGACGGCAATCCAGGCGGTAGACGGGGATCTGCTCCAGCACATCCGCTACCGTGTCGAAGGTAGCCAGGTGGCGCTTCTTATCCGAATGCAGGAAGGCCGTCGAGGAGTAGAGCGAGTCGAAGCTATCCCGTCCACGGAGCTTCGTCAGCTTATTCTCTGGGCTCTGTCGGAGGTGGACAAGAGCAGTGACGTGAGCGGAGGCATTACGGTAGCAGGGAGTACTTCCGCTCCATGGGCATCCGAAGACACGCACTTCGCCATCCTCCATGATACGTAGGATCGGCTCGTCGTCATTGAGGAGTGTAGCCCCGGGGACGAACTTGCGCCAGAGTCGGCTGTGCGTGCTCTTGCCCGTACCGCTGGTACCGAGGAAGAGGAGGGCATTGCCTTCTAGCTCCGTCACAGAAGCGTGGATCTTCAGCATATGATGCGGGGCTATCGCCACTCCGTAGACGATCATGACCAGGCGGTTGATGAAGAAGAAGTCCGAAGGATCATCCATCAGGACGTCGGACTGGACTTCCTGCCAATCTCGGTCGATAACCATCGTGTGCGTGCGCTCCTGAGTCGATAGCTCCAGCAGGAGGCGAGACTCAGAGGTATGGTAGATAGAGGCTCGTACCCCGTCGAAGAGCTTATCCTCTAAGAGGGCCTTGCGAGGCAGGGCGGAGAGGTCGACTCCCCCCGTGAAGGTGAAGAGTAGCGACGCTCCTTCGGGGAGGGCGTCTACATGGAAAGGCTCATAGTTCGGCAGTATAGCTCGTGTAGCCTCTGCCGAAGGGGTAATCAATCGGATATACTCCTGAGCAATACAATAAGTCAGTTGCTGGTCCATACAGTATATGAGTCTCTTTAGTGGCGATGCCCAGTGCATCGCTTGATGGAGAGAAAGAGGCGAGGGAAGGAGAGGAAAAGCCTGCGACGAAGGCGGTCAGCCTGAGAGCCCTTAGGGTAACTAAGGCTACGTAAGCGCTTCGTGTAGGGGAGAAGGAGGGGGAGTAGCTCTGGAGCCGTCTGCGCATGACGCATAGCCCAGAGCGAGAAGATGAGTAGCCGACGGTAGAGGGTCTCATGGAGCAGGGGGAGGTAGTCCGCCTGTAGCGCCTCGATCGTAGGCCGTAGATCTAGGAGGTTCTCAAAGAGGTAAACGATGCGCCCGTCATAGCTCTCCGTGATGCTCCCCGAGCGTGCTATCCGATAGTGGTAGCCGAGCCAAGAAAGGTAGCGGTAGCGGTGTGCCCGAGCTAGAACTTCGAAGACAAAGGGCGTATCCTCATAAGGCCTCCCTACAGGGAAGCGAAGTCTTCCCATCGTCTCGGTGCGGTAGATCTTCCCCCAGGCCATGCCTGTGACTCCGGAGAGGTCAGCGAGGTGTCGGAGGGCTTCCTCTGAAGTAAATTCAGCCCCTTGAGCAAGGATGGGACGCTCCTCACCCGTCCGACAGTTCACCTCGATATAGCCTAGCTCGAGGGCGTCGACGAGCGGGTTCGCCTCGAGATAGGACATAGGGGTAGAGAAAGCATCTTCTGTCAGCCAGTCATCCGAATCGACACAAGTGAAGAACTCCCCTTGGATCAGGTCCATCGCCGCATTGCGTGCTGCCGAGAGCCCAGCATTAGCCTGGTGGACGACACGGATGCGCTGGTCCCGCTCCGCATACCGATCGCATAGGGCTCCGCTCCCATCTGTAGAGCCGTCGTCGATGACGAGCACCTCTAGACAGGAATAGGGCTGGCTCAGTATCGAGTCTAGACATTGCTCGAGATAGGGAGCGACGTTGTAGACGGGGACGAGTACCGAGAGCAGTGGTCGGGTGGAACTCATAGCATTTATAGCGGGCTAGACGCCTCACGCCTTCTTGTCTCGTAGCAAGACGAGTTCACCCCTCCCCGAAGTACTATGCGGGGAAAGAGAGCGACGTCGTAGCTAAGTGCAGGGAAAGAGTAAAGCCGGTGAGCCATGGCGCTTCTAACTGTGATGAAGGATGCTTCGATCCTGGGTGGGCTGAACTTATAGCCCCGAAAAGGAAGGTACGTCGATCCTTAGTAGACGGCACCTTCATCGCCAAGACTAACGAAGCTTCGATCCTAGAGGGACTACACTACTATCTCTGAGGCAGACTGCACTTCGGCCCTTGGTAGACAGCACCTCTACCTTCGAGGCAGACGATGCTCCTATCCTTGACAGACTGCACCCCTACCTCCAGGATAGATGATGTACTTGACCTCAGCAGACGGTAGCCGTATCTCCAGGAGGGACAAAGCGTCTATCCTTGGTAGGACTATAAAGAAGAAAGAGATACACCCCTCCAGTCGATGGAGGAGTGTATCTCTTCAGTAAACTTAACGGCGGATGCCTAGGCGCTGGAGCAAGGTCTTTTTCTTCTTCTTGTTCCCGTAACCATAGCCATAGCCGTAGCCATAGCCGTAGCCATAACCATAGCCATAGCCGTGTCCGCTCTCGGTAGCACCGTTGAGGACGATGGCCATGTTAGTCAGGATATGATCGTCGTACAAGCGCTGAAGCTCAGGGAGCGCACGGCGGTCGAGCTTAGCAGCACGAAGGATGAAGATCGTGAGGTCTGCTACACGATTAGCGATGGCAGCATCAGCGACGCTACCGAAGGGCACGTTGTCAAAGACGACGAAGTCAAACTGTTCGCTGAGCTTATCAGCAAGTTCGTCGAGACGCTCGCCCAGGAGGAGCTCCGCAGGATTGGGGGGTACTGCTCCTGAAGCGATGACAGAGAGCTTAGGAGCATTAGGGTCCTTGCGAATGATCTGATCGACCTGTACCGTCGGATCGGAGAGATACTCGGTGACCCCCTTACCGATGATACCGGCACGATGGGAGAGTGTCCCCTTACGCAGGTCTAAGTCAACAAGTACTACACGATGACCAGAGAAAGTAAGCGTCTTAGCCAGGTTGTACGAGACGTAGGACTTACCTGCTGATTCTCCGAAGGAGGTGAAGATGATCTTCTTCGTCTTCCCTGCTGCTGATCCGATCATGAAGCGCATATTCTCGCGTAGGACACGGAAGGCTTCTGACGTCTCATCACCACCCTGCTCACGTACACCACGAGTATGACCAGACTTTGCACGCTCTTCCTTAGGAATATCCCCAAGGAAGGGAATAGTAAGGCGATCCAGGATGTCCTTGCGGGTGCGTACCTTATTATCCGTCAGGAGACGTACGATCAAGAAGATCGTAGGAAGGGCTAACCCGAGCAAGAAGGCTAGGACGATCGTGCGGAGTGTATTGGGGCTGACAGGAGGCGTGTTAGGCGCATCATTCATATCCAGGATGTAGGCGCTATCCTGTGTCATAGACTGGCGCAGTGCATACTCTTCACGCTTGCTCAGGAGCTCGGTGTAGAGACCTTCTTGGATAGCTAGGCGACGATCAATGTCTGCCTTAGCACGTCCTTCCTCAGTGACATCAGGGAGCTTAGAGAAGAGGGCAGACTGATCTCGCTCGACACTCTTGAGGCGAGCTCTTAGGGCGCTTGCCTGCTGGTTCAGGATCTCGGTTGCACTCTTACGAAGTTGATCCAACGTGGCATCATACTCAGCGATGACGGGGTTCTGCGTACTGCCACCAGAGCTTTCGACAAGCTTGTCACGCTGGAACTTCAGCTGGTTGTACTGCGTGATGTAGCCATCCAGCTCGGGGTCGGGCATAGCGATATTCAGAGGCATGAGCTCGTTGCGCTTGCTCGGGCTATTCAGCTGAGAGAGCATGTAGGAGACGAGCTTGAGTTGCTTTTCGATCTTGATGGAAGCATCTTCCTCCTCTAGGGAGCGGGCACTATAGCTACCAACCTTAGAGGTGAAGTCAATGGTCTTAGTGCGAGCCGAGAAGCGTACCATATCCTGCTCGACAAGCCCTAGCTCTCGACTTAGATCTTCCAGACGTTCGTTGACGAACTCTGCCGTATTCTTAGAGATCTGATTACGCATCTCCACCTCCTCCTGATTGTAGGCCATCACCTGAGCAGCGAGGATATCAAGTGCTCTCTTCAGCGTCTTATCTCGGAGGGTCAGAGTGAGCGTAGATGTCTGCGCCTCAGGCTGAGTTATAGAGACAGAGTGCTGATAGAAGCGTACAGCATCCACAAAGGGGATGCGACTGACTTGGATCTCTGAATAAGCCCAAGGAGCATTAAAGGTTTTCCTTGCTTCTACGATGAAGCGAGTCTCTCCGATGCGGATAGGCTCTCCTACAGGGATCACCTGTGTCCGCCCATCCTTACCGAGCTTAATCGAGACATGGCTAGCATCTTGATAAGACACACGGAAAGTATTAGCGACATCTAGTGTATCCAAGAAGATAACCTTGAAGGGCGCTTCATCATAAAGCTCCAGTGTGCGTAATCCACTCTTGACATTGTAGAAGACATTAGCTCCCGATAGTCTAACCGTACGTTGCATGACGCGACGAGAAGAAAGCTGAATACGCTCGTTGGAGACATTAAGTCGCGAGCTACGCATGTAGCGGAGCATATTGTCATCTACCATCGTACGCTGCGAAGCATCACGAATAAAGATCTTGACTTGACCTTCGTAAGTGAAGGGCTGGCGTGCATTGCGATAGAGGGCAAGAGCAACGACGATCCCCACACAGAGGATGTAGAGGAACTTGTACCGATAGAGGTACATGAAGATATCGACGAGATTCAGGTCTGCTCCCTTGTCACTCGGTCGATTAGTTATTTGCTGTTCAGGCATAATGAGACGTCTATCGCTTGAGGACCGAAATAATAGCTAGGGCAGAGAGGATAGCAGAAGCGGCTGTCGAGACATAGCCAAGAGCCATGCTGACCTTCTGATCAGTATCTCGGGTACGATACTTATACTCAGCATAGATGATATCATTCTGCTGGAGGTAGAAGGCTGGAGAATCAAAGATACTCTTCGAGCGCATATCTAAGCGGTAGTAGACGTACTCACGACCGACACGTCGGATGACACTCAGCCTAGAGTAGTCAGCCTGATCAGATAAGCCTCCAGCTCGAGACAGTAATTCTAAGATATTCGTCTGTGCATTGTCGAGATGGAAGGATCCTCGGTCTAAGAGCTGAGCTTGACTTCCAGAGAGCGTACGATTGACTTCGAAGGCACCAAGGAGGTAAACTCGCAGGTTATCGAAGCTCGTCACGACATGGGCGTCCTTGAGGTAGTTGCCTCCGACGAGGAGATTTCTAATGTGCTCGCTTACCTGCTCTAGGCTCAGTCCCACGACGGAGACATTACCGAGGATAGGGAACTGGATCTGGCCATCGGCATCAACGAGGTAAGAGTTGAGGGTATCGACGGGAGCCACCGTGGGTCCGTTCTTCAGGAGCGCTTCGGCACGTACACTCGTAGCGGTGCTCTGAGGAGCAGCAAGTCTAGAGTTGAAAGGTAGAGCCAGCTCGGGAGAAGCGAGGCTAGACACTATGATACGAAGCTTATCGCCCTTCTGGACGACGATCCCTACATCATGCTTGACGCCGTAAGCCTTAGCTACCTCGATATCCTGGAGGTAGTTCGTACGCTTAGCCGAGTCACACGATGCGAGGGTTAGGAGTGCGAGGGTCATCATAGCCCCCCCCCATATCCGAAGTAATCTCTTGGTCATTATCGTGAAAAGTATTTATGCTTAGAATTTCTTACCAAATATAATGGAAATAGCCGTAAGGGTGATAATCTTGACGTCGGTAAAGAGCGAGTAGTTGTCAAGATACTCCAGATCCATACGAAGGCGCTCAAGCATCTTCTCGATCGTATCTGTATAGCCATTGTACAGGGTGGCGTAGGAGAAGAGTCCTGGACGTACGGCATAGAGGCGTACATAGTCGGGGTTGCGCTCCATGATCTGATCGATGAAGAACTGGCGCTCAGGGCGAGGGCCCACGAACGACATCTCTCCCTTGAGCACATTCCACAGCTGTGGGAACTCATCCAGATGGTGAGCACGGATGAATGCTCCGACACGCGTCAGACGACTATCACCATCACTATAGAGCTGAGGACGATTGTCCTTCTCTGCATCCATTCGCATGGAGCGGAACTTATAGAGGGTGAAGGGCTTCCCCTTGTAGCCTATGCGGACTTGACGGAAGATGACATCTCCCGATGGATCTTCTCTCTTGATCAGGATAGCGATAATCACCATCACGGGCCAGAAGATAAGGAGGGCGATAAGAGCAAAGATGAAGTCACATGCTCTCTTAATTACGCGTTCGAATGCATTCATAGAACTTTAATTGTTATTGAGTAACTGGGTATAAGTCTCGATCAAGTTGTTGATCATCTCGTCCTTAGTGAAGATGTCATCATAGCGCTGTCGAGCCCCCTGGCTATAGCGCTTCCATAGCTCAGGATCTCCACAGATCTTATGAATAGCCTCGGCTAAAGCTTCGGGGTCACGCACCGGCACATTGAGTCCCGACACCTCATGGGCATTGACCCAAGAGACCCCAGACTCTGGGATCTTAGTAGCGATGACAGGACGTCCAAGCGACATCGCTTCGACGAGTACGATCGCATAGGCTTCGGTCTTCATGACCGAGCTGAGACAGAAGACATCACAAGCCCCGAAGTAAGCCTGCTTCTTCTCCTCCTTGAGCCCTCCGAGCAGAGTCACTCGATCCTTCAGTCCAAGCTCTTCGATTTGCTGCTGCAGTTGCTCCTTGAGCGGTCCATCACTACCGATCAAGAGGACATACTCTTCGGGCAGATGAGTCATTGCGGAGATGAGATACTCATAGCCCTTGTAAGAGACGAGGCGCCCCATGCTGAAGATGATCTTCTTCCCAGGGTACTGAGCACGGATATCCTTGATCTCATCAGAGAGCCAGGGATAAGGATCTACACCAATGGGCAGGAAGGAAGTCTTGTGCTGCACATTCTTGAGGAAGGGTGACTCCTCGACATAGACAGGTGTAGTCCCAAGGATCAGATCCGCACGCCGTATCAACCAGCTCTGAAGAGGCTTGAAGAAACGGAGGAGGAACTTCTGCTTGAGGATATCGCTATGCCAATGTAGGACCACCTTCCCCTTATAGCCTGAGAAGAACAGGGCCAAGGCTGCCATCGGGTCGGGATGGTGCACATGGATGATGTCATACTTACGGCGGATACAGCGCAGGCGCCAGATGAGCTGAGGAGAGATCATCGTAGCGGCGATCTCAGCCAACTTCTGGGTGCGCAGGACACGCGCATGCTCGGAGAGGATGACATTCTCTGTATTGCCATTCCGAGAGACACAGAGCATATCGGAGGGGAAGCCTCGTTCGGCTAAGCCCTCGGTGAAAATCTCCATGACCTTCTCTACCCCACCCTTGATGGGATAGAACTTACCAAGTTGTAATACCTTCATCATGTTGTGCCATATATACGAGCATGCAGGTGCGGGGCCGGAAGAAAGCCTTGCTAATCACTACACCTCGAAGAACGTGTAAGATACTCGCTCAAGTGATCCACTCCATGCTTCCCCACCTTAGCTCAAGAGCTTCAGGAAGGATGAGGGTGTGAAGCCTTTGTCATCATCAGAAAAAGAACCCATACATGGGTACCACGGGTGACCCATTCATGGGGTCCTGGAGCGACCCATGAATGGGTCTGCGATCCACCCCATGTATGGGGGACTAAGACGAGGGACCTCGTCAGCTAGAGAAGCTGCTTCAATCCTCGGAGAGAAGGAGCTCGAAGAGCTCGACCCAAGAACTTGCCTTGGGCTGCTGTAGGGGGCGAGGATGGACAGGTGCCAGCCCCTTATGATCCCCCGAGAGGACACGCTCCATCGCCTGGGCAAGCGAATCGGCAGAGGTGGAATCAAAGAACCCTACTTCACGAGCACCCGCTGCTGTCTCGTGAGCAAAGGGGAGATCAGAGAGGAGCATCGGCCGGTCATAGGGTAGGAACTCCGAGATCGGCAAGCCCCAAGTCTCGATGCGAGAAGGGAAGACGAGGCAGTCCGTGCTCGCATAGGTAGCCTGAAGGCGCTCCTTAGTCATGAAGCCCGAGAAGTCTAGGCTCGAGACGTGCCCCCAAGTCTTACGAAGCCAAGAGGCATACTTATTCTCGGAGCCATCGATCGTCAGGATTACACGGAAGGCATCCTTACCGACCTTCCCCTCTAGACGCTGAGCAGCTTCACAGAGGAGCTCAAAGTTCTTATGGACATCCGCTGTAGCTGCGTAGAGGAAGGTAAAGGGACGCCCTGCTCTTCCCTCTTCTGGCGCTTGGGGTGGAAGGGTCTCTCGCTGCGGAGGTGCTACGATGAACCGATCTTCGGGAAGCCCAAACATCTGGCTGAAGCCTTCTCTAAGCCACTGCTGCTGGACGACAAGATAGCGATTTTTGTGAATACCAATCCGATACGCAAAGCGAGTGAACATGGCAAACAGTGGAATCTTCTTGTCGAAGCGGAAGTCACTCCATCGCCATCGAAGGAAGGGGAACGAAGTCTGGCAATAGACCGCCTGACGTCGGGCCTTCACCCGTGGCGTCGTATCATGAAGGGAGAGCCAAAGGTCAATCGTCCCCAGCTCTCGAGCGATACGCCCCATCGTGACGTACTCACACCAGAGGCGCTTCCCCCATCCTTCGATAGCCCAAGGGATCTCGATATAGCGAATATTCGGGTAATCAGCGAGCTCACGCTGGTGCACCAGAGCGATCACCTCATAGCCCTTACTAGGAGCCCATTCGGAGAGGAAGGCTAGGCACTGGCGAAGGATCGTGAGTGTCCCCCCTTTACGGAGATTGACTGCGGAGATGACGATCTGCTTCATAGCCGAGAGGTAGGCTTAGTAGGGACAAGCTCGGAGAAGAGCGTGAGCCACTTATTCATCACAGCGTCGACTTCATAGCGGGCGGAAGCTTCTCGGGCACGCTGACCCATGCAGATACGCTTCTCTTCGGAAGCCATCAGGGTAGTCAAGGCCTTGAGGAAGATATCATCCTCGCCCATAGGGATAAGGAAGCCGTCTTCTCCATCATGGATCACGTCACGTGGCCCACAAGGACAAGCGAAAGAGACGATAGGAAGCCCCATCTGTTGCGCTTCGATCAAGACCATCGGAAGGCCTTCGTAACGAGAGGTCATCGCATAGATCGAGGCACTGAGGTAGACCTCCTTCATCTGGTGGGTAGGCTGAGCAAGGGTCACTGAGCTGGAGATACCCAGATCCTTCACCTCTTGCTCTAGTTCGCCTCGCAGAGCTCCATTACCATAGATCTCCAGCGTCCACTCGGGGAACTGTGGCGCAATACGAGCCCACAGCTGAAGGAGCTTGGAGAAGTTCTTCTGGAAGTCATAGCGCCCCACAGCGACGACCTTAGTTGCCTTGCAGGAAGAAGTCTCTTCAGAAGTAAAGGGGAGGGGATTAGGAATGACTCGGATATTGGGTAGTGCACCCCAATAGCCCTGGTCTTCAGCCGTCAGCACGACGAAGCGATCGAAGGGCTTCACAGTCCATTCATCCATCTTGGTGCGCAGGATATCTACAAGTCGCCAGAGTCCTGTACGGCCATACTGCAGGCGCTTTAGCTTGGAGAAGTGGTACTCTAGGATCTTCTTGCTACCGTCCTTGATCTTGGGAAGGAACGAGGAGTCATCCCCAAACATAGAGATCACGATATCGGCACGAAGCCCCAAGAGCAATGCCTGTAGACGCTGCTTATGCAAGCGCTTCTTACGGGGGTAGGCTAAGGCTTTGGAGAGGATACCCTGACCATTGTTCTCATCATAGTTGATCCCAAGGTCATACTGCTTGACTGACTCGTCAAGTGGGAAGAAGGGCTTCGCACTACGCTGGTCCGTCGTGATGATGATGAGCTCATGACCAAGGTCGGCTAGGTAGTTCACCTTGCGTGTCAGGACACGCTCCATTCCCCCAGAGTTAGAGGTAGCGGGGATACAGTAGACGATTCTCATGAGACAGTCGATTCTTCAGGGATGATACCATTGATACGGTCACTCTCTTCAGCGGTAAACCAGAAGAAGAAAGCATAGATCATCATGATGTCCGTAGAGACCTTCACCCAAACGATGAAGGTCATCGCTAGGTAGGCAACAAAGAGCCAAACATAACGAGGATACTTCCGTGCGAAGTAGTAAGCATAGTAGACAAAGCTCAGTGCAAAGACTACGAAGCCTGTAAGCCCAGAGTAGAGAATCAAGCGGCAATAACCGATGTCAGTCCCGTAGGCAAACGCGTCATAAATACCACTTCCAATAATCCAAGTCTTGGTATCCGAAGGCCATTTCCACATGGTCTCCAAGACCTCCGTAGATCCCGTGGTAAACTCCCCACGCTCGAAAAAATTAAAGAATCCCTCAAAAGCAAAGCGCAACAGATCGTTATAGTACTCATCTGTATTATACAGATAAATACCAACAGCAGAGAATAGCAAGGCCCATGCAACAAATGCCCCAAAGAGGTAGCCTCCACCTTGCATTCGTTGTCCAAGATGGTTGATCTTCAACACAATCATCAGAAGTAGCCCCACGGCTGTTCCTGTAAAAGTCGTACGGGCTACCATACACCCAATACCAGTGATCACGAAGAAGGAGAAAAGCAAAAAGAGCACCTCTCCTTTATTTCTTCGAACAGAGTCCTCTACCCCAAGCGTAGCCATAATAAGGATAAGAACAAGGGCAAAGCGCACCCCAGCTAAGTCGAGCGATGTACTGAAGCAACGGATACGATTAATACGATCGAAGAAGTCTCTCTCCCAAACCACAATCTTTCCATTGAACTCATCAAATGCAGGGCTATTATCCATGATGAGCCCCGTGATACACTGGAAAAGAGTCACAGCGACTAGGTAATAGGTAATAAGAGGAAGGGTTACCTCTCCATGTGTAAGTCTAATTAAGGCAATGGCTGGGTAGACGCTAAAAATCCAGACAAGGAAGGTGGTGACATAGTTAGCATAGCTATAGTCATCCGTGGCATTAAACTCGATTGCAAAGATATTGATGATGGAATAGAGCCCCGCAAAGAGCAAACCGACTACCATCACCTGGGGCAACTGTACATTACGACGCAAGAGAGCATCATAGCCAAACCACAACAGGCCAATGACGGCCACAATCATCTTCGTATTAGGCCCACCAGGCCAAGCTGCCAGGTCAAAGGAGTAGTACGAGCATGTGATCAGTACCCCTATAAGAATCATTAGGAGGAGTTTCCTCATAGACAATAGAAGTTAAGGGCTACCGGTATAAGATTTTATACAGCCATCGCATGATGACCTTATTGTAGAGTACGACAAACCAGAACTGCTTCTTGGCCGCCATATACTGTAGGAGTTTGGTGCGGAAAGAAAGTTCTTTATTCTTCATAATATACTCATTGCTTTCTGAGTACATTGCTCCCCAGCGATCGAAGTCTTCACGGCGGGTAGATATAAGAAGAGGGAGCTTCAGGTTGAGCTTCAGATAGTGAAGGAGCTCTAACTCTTGTGTGGCTTCATGTGTCGTGAGGTAAGACTCTAGCTCCCGAACATTCGTCTCCACCTGTTGCCAATGCTCAGGGCGATAGACATTCGTGATCTGCTGATCAGAACGAACGTAGGTGTAGAGAGGCTCATGGATAATCGAGACCGAAGATGCTCGATAGAGGAGCTTTCCCATGACCATGAGATCTTCGCCCATATTCACCCCGGGCAAGAAAGGTGAAGCACCGAGTGCATCCATCAGCGATCGGCGAATCATGAAGAGCCAGAGGTTCCACTTCATCTTCCCAGCAAAGATCTGATGCAACGCCTCTATCCCAGTCTTCACTTCAGGTTGACTAATATGACGTAGGCTAGATCCTTGAGAAAGGTGATATTCACATCCGATGATATCAGCTCCTGTCTGCTGAGCCCGCTCCACAAAAAGCTGGATAGCCCGAGGATTCAGCTCATCATCTGCATCCACGGAATAGATGTACTCACCACGCACGGCGGAGAGTCCTGTATTTCTTGCCGAAGCTACCCCTTGATTGACTTCATGGTGGAGAATATCGACCTCCATCCCCAACTCCTCAAGCCGCGGCTTCTGTCCCTTTAAATAGACAAGCCCACCATCAGGGCTACAGTCATCAACGAAGATGATCTGCAGATGACGATAGGTCTGAGCTTTCAGCTGAGCAAGGCAAGCCGGCAAAGTCTGCTCGGCCTTGTAGACAGGGATAATAATCGAAACAAGGGGAGTCATAAGAAGCGAATCTAAAGTAGCTGGATGGGTGAGTTCGCACTAGCGAAAGAGTAGCTATTCACAAGAGCTCTATCCTCTGGGAGCGGCATACCACCAGCGATCTTTCTGGAGATCGATTGCAGAGATCATCCACAGGGATAAGACGCAAGAGTTAGCCCTCATCTATACCTTATCCTGATATATTGGGAAGTATTTTCTACCCGAAGAGCAATATGAGATATTCATATTAAAGAGGAATGACCTCCCTCAAGAAACACTAGATAGGCTTCCAGAGGGAGATCATTCTTCTGTGTGCCACCCTGGCTACGATAGACGTAGCAAATGGGAGGCTAGGAATAGCGAGATACTCTTATTCAGCCACCTTGCTCAGAACAGAACGGCTGCAACGTGGGTCGTTGTAGTACATGTTAGCTACGCCACCCTGAGAATCCTTCTTGAGCTGAGACTCGGATACACCGAATTCCTTCACGAGGCAATCGTAGACAGCTTCAGCACGCTTGCGAGCGAGGAAGATGTTACGCTTCTTGCTACCCGTACCCTTGTCAGCAAACCCTACGACAGAGTAGACGAGCTTGGGGTTAGCCTTGAGTGCATCAGCAAGGAAGCCGAGGTTGACACGATCCTTGTTGCTGAGTGTCCAGCGGTTGATTGGGAAGGTTACGAGGAGAGGAATAGCCGAAACTACGTTCTCAGGAGTAACTTCACGGTTGAGAGCAGCCTCTAGCTGACGACGGAGGTCGTTGTTCTGATTTTCGAGGTCGCCAAGGCGGTTACGAAGATCGTTGAGGACATTCTCATTGACACGGATCGTAGTGTTAGTGCTACGGTCCCAACCACGGCGAGGGATATTGTAGCTAACACCAAGCGTAGCTGTCAGAAGGCCTTCACCCCAAGCACCAGAAGTAAGAGCGATCTTACCCTGTGGAGTGAGAGAAGCGTCTTCCTGATCGAAGTGGTCGTTGAAGAAGGCACCACGGATATCGAGGTTGATATCGAGGGCACGGCTAACACGGAAGCGGTTCAGGATACCGACACTAGCAGAGAGCTCGTGAGAATGCTCACCAGAGACAGAAGCCTTCTCAAGGCTAGCTGCGAAGCCAAGCCCTGCATAAGGGATCAGCGAGTAGACACGATCTTCATTGTACCCGCAGACGAGCTGAGAGAGATTGAAGAGGACATCAGCGTGAGCATGGATATACTGCTGTTCCGTTTCGTAGAGAGGATAGCCAACATTAGCAGGAGTGTGCTGATAGACCTTACCCGTCTGAGTAGCAGGATTCCAATCCACGATGTAGCCAGCGTAGTTCTTGTAGTTTACGTTAGGATGGGTAAGATTGTGACCAGTCCAACCTGATACACCCTTGATCTTATAGCCGTTAGCGCCGAGACGAATTCCGAGACCAGGTGTAAACCACTTACCAAAGTAAAGTTCGAAGTTAGGGGTGAGACGGTCAACGAAGCGCATCTGCTTGTCGTGGTCACCGAAATACATCTGAGCACCAGCACCGATACCGATGAACCAGTTAGCACCAAATCTATTCGTTTCGACTCTGTACTTGTCTGCGTCTCTGACTTCCACCGTATAGACGGAGTCAGTCGTCTGCTGTGCGCGCAGTGCTGGAGCCATAGCAAGGCAAGCAACCGCTGCAACTAAACTCTTTTTTAACATCATGTTCAAATAATATATTACGTTTTCTGTTCTGTAATCGGATTAAACACCAAGCTCTAAGAAGGGAATCCCCACTCGAAGAGCTGAAGTCCGATCCTCCTTCTACCACCCAAAGCCATCGTGATGGAGGTGGGAGGATTCGGGGAAGAGGTAGCCCATCAACCAAAGCTTCAAGGCTACGCCACATATCTGTGGAGCCCGAGCAAGCGCCACAAAGGGACACTTATACACGGGGCAAAGATATAGCTTTTAAATGTAATTACAAATACTCACAACTCGCCAGAGCCCTTTTACCCAGCCCCCTCCCGAGCTGAATCCACCCCATATCCATCTCCTTAAAGGAGGATATTGGGTACAAGTCCCAGGTAGTCTGCACACCCGATTTTGCCGTAGTCTAAATGAGCTTCTACCTATTATAGTGAAGCCTACCCGCACCTAGGAGTCGAGTCCCAGCTCCGTCGCAACCGAATCATCCGCTTGGCACAAGGCTAGCAGAGCTCGATGGGCGGCATCTTGGTGGGCAACCTTCTTATTTGGGCCACTCCCCACCCCCACCTTACGGTCATCTACGTAGACGGCGCACACAAAGAGGGCGCCAGCACGCTTGGGTTCCTGAAGCATCCTGAAGTCTAGGACGAGGTGATGCTTCTGTGTCCACTCCAGCAGGAGCGACTTATAGTTCGTCGTTTGCTCTCGGAGGCTTCCCTCCAGCTTAAGGAAGAGGGGGAGGACCTTCGTCAAGACAAAGGACTCAGCTCGTGCATAGCCATGGTCAAGGAATATAGCCCCGATGAGCGCCTCAAGGGCATTACCATAGATGTCCGCACTACCCTGACGAGCCTCTCGCCGGATCTGGAGGAGCCGATCAAGCCCCATCTGCTGAGCCACGGCGTTGTTCACAGCCCGCTTGACGATCGCACCACGGCGCTTGCTCATCTCGCCCTCATCCCAGTGGGGGTGCTGACGATAGAGGTAGTGGCTCATCGCAGTGGCAAGGACAGAGTCGCCGAGGAACTCTAGGCGCTCATTATTGACCTTGAAGCCCTCTGCGTCGAGCTTACTCATGGAGCTATGCCGGAATGCCAGGTCGTAGAGCTCGGGATCTCTAGGCTCAAAGCCAAGGAGCTCGACGAGTAGGAAGAGAGGCTCCTTGGGGCGTCGCCCAAAGAGCCTCATGAGTCCATCTCGCACAATACGTATAATCATAGAGCTAAGTCCAGATCTTTGACGATACGCTTTTGTGGAGCGAGTTACTTGACGTACTTCTTGAAGATCACGCTCGCGTTGTGCCCACCGAAACCGAAGGTATTCGAGAGAGCAGCGCGGACGGTACGGTGCTGAGCCTTGTTGAAGGTGAAGTTCAGCGCATAGTCGATCTCGGGATCTTCGTCATCTGCAGCGTGGTTGATCGTAGGAGGTATGACATCCTCTTCTACTGACTTCAGAGCGAAGACGGCTTCGATAGCTCCAGCAGCCCCGAGGAGGTGACCCGTCATGGACTTGGTAGAGCTGATGTTCAGCTTATACGCTGCATCACCGAAGACTTCCTTGATCGCCTTAGATTCGGAGATATCCCCGACAGGCGTAGACGTCCCGTGTACATTGATATAGTCAATGTCTTCGGGAGCGAGTCCTGCATCCTCAAGAGCATTCTGCATGACGAGCTTAGCCCCCAGCCCTTCGGGGTGGGTAGCTGTCAGGTGGTAAGCATCTGCAGAGAGGCCCGTACCGACGAGCTCTGCATAGATGTGTGCACCACGAGCCAGAGCGTGCTCGAGCTCCTCGACTACAAGGCAAGCAGCACCTTCGCCCATGACGAAGCCGTCACGTGAAGCGCTGAAGGGACGTGAAGCTCCCTGAGGATCATCGTTGCGTGTGGAGAGTGCATTCATTGCGTTGAACCCACCGACACCAGCAGCACAGATAGAGGCTTCAGCCCCACCAGTGATGATCACATCTGCCTTACCCAGGCGGATGAGGTGACAAGCATCGATCAGTGCGTTCGTGGACGAAGCACAGGCCGAAGCCGTCGAATAGTTAGGGCCGTGGAAGCCATACTTCATCGACACATGACCTGCTGAGATATCAGAGATCATCTTAGGGATGAAGAAGGGGTTGAAGCGAGGACCAGACTCTGCGTTGTAGCCACGCACCTCCTCTTCGAAGGTACCTAGCCCACCGATACCGGAGGCGATGATGACCCCGACACGGTTTCTATCTGTCTTCTCTACGTCAAGCTTGGAATCGGCGATACTCTCTTCAGCTGCCACCATAGCAAATTGAGCATAGCGATCTAAGCGGCGAGCCTCTTTCTTATCGATATACTTAGCGACGTCAAAATCCTTGACCTCACAAGCAAACGTAGTCTTGAACTTCGAGGCATCGAAGAGTGTAATGGGTCCTGCCCCACTCTTACCTGCTATGACAGCCTCCCACGTCTCGCGAGCCGTAGCTCCGAGAGGTGAGATAGCGCCTATTCCCGTGATGACGACTCTTTTGAGTTCCATCTGCGAATTCCTTATATCTGAAGAAAGGGCTGATTAAGCCTTCTTGCTTTCGATGTAGCTGATAGCGTCACCGACAGTCTTGATACCCTGAGCGTCCTGGTCGGGGATCTGGATATCGAAAGCCTTTTCGAACTCCATGATGAGCTCTACGGTGTCGAGGGAGTCAGCACCGAGGTCGCTGGAGAAGTTTGCTTCTGGAGTTACTTCGCTAGCTTCGCAGTTAAGCTTTTCGACGATGATTTCTACTACCTTGTCGTTGATCTGTGACATGATTCTGTTTCTTACTTGGTTATAATATTCTTACTTTACTTGCATTCGGTTACCTTTGCACCTATAGAGTACTCAGGGCTGATGCATCCGAAGCCTCACCTCTTAGTCCTAGGCACTGAGCAGACACTGCACAGATAGGCTTCATCTGTGCACAAAGATACAACTATTTATGAAACAAATAGCAATACTCGCTTCTGGCAACGGATCCAACGCCGAAGCCATCGTGCACTATTTCCGCTCTACTAGGGAGGCTGAGGTGGCTCTCATCCTCACCAATAAGCGAGAAGCTGGGGTCGTCGAGCGGGCGGAGCGCCTAGGCATCCCGTGCCACTACTTCACCAACAAGGAGCTACGTGAAGGGACAGCTCCTCTCACCCTGATGCGTGAGAAGGCGATCGATCTCATCGTCCTGGCCGGCTACCTCTGTCTGATCACTCCTATATATATAGAGGAGTATCCGCAGCGCATCATCAACATCCATCCGGCCCTACTCCCAGAGTTCGGAGGCAAGGGGATGTATGGGGCACACGTCCACCGAGCTGTGCTGGAGGCTGGCAGGAGCCACAGCGGGATCACCATCCACCTCGTAGACGAAGACTACGACCACGGGCATCACCTCCTGCAAGCTACCTGCCCTGTGTACGAAGGGGACACGCTAGAGACCCTAGCCAACCGTGTCCACGAGCTGGAGCACCGGTTCTTAGCTCCGACGATCGCCCAATACCTGCGCTTCCTCTAAGCCTACGCCCTTAGGGGCAAGCTGAAGCCTACCATAATAATAGAGCCTCCCTACTTGTCCGCCTCGATCGAGGGCGACAAGTAGGGAGGCTCTTTTTGTGTAGGTCGCTACCAGCTACTCCTTCTTAGAGGAGAGCAGGGCCTCTACCTCATCGACGATCTTGTCGGCAGCGGAGGTAAGGGCAAGCTTACGTATCTCCTCGGAGAGCGAAGCACACTGCGTAGCGTCCTTGACCAGCGCAATAGCCCGAGGCGTCAGTTCCTCTCTTGCCTCCTTGTCGGGTATAAGGATCGCCGCTGAACGTGTCGAGAGAGCCAAAGCATTCTTCGTCTGATGGTCTTCAGCCACATTAGGGGAGGGTACGAGGATCGTCGGCTTACCTAGGAGACAGAGCTCCGAGATAGCACTTGCTCCGGCACGAGAGACCACGACATCAGCGATGGTATAGGCTAGATCCATGCGCTGGATGAAGGCGGATGAATAGACGGGGAAGTGGTAGCCTGCTAGAAGCTCCTTCGCCTTCTCCTCAAAGGCTACCCCCGTCTGCCAGATAAGCGCAACACCCGAGTCTGCCCATTCCTTGAGGCGAGATCCGATGCTCTCATTGATACTGCGAGCACCTAGACTACCGCCCACGACGACCACCACCCGCTCTGTATCCAGAGGGAGACCAAAGTGCTCCAGGGCCTCTCGGCGCTCTGCCTTGAGGTGCTCAATAGCAGGACGAATGGGATTGCCCGTCAGGACGATCTTGTCCTTGGGGAAGAAGCGCTCCATGTCGGGATAAGCGACACAGATCTTGTCGGCCCGCCGAGCGAGGAACTTATTCGTCACCCCGGCGTAGGAGTTCTGCTCCTGGATGAGCGTGGGGATACCCAGGCTCTGAGCAGCCTTGAGCGTCGGAGCACTGGCATAGCCTCCGACACCGATGACGATCTGGGGCTTGAACTCTCGGATGATGTCACGAGCGGTGATGAGTGCACGCAGGAAGTCACGTACGACCCCCACATTGCGCCACAGACGCTTTCGGTCAAGACCTCGGATCTTGAGTCCTCGGATGGGGAAGCCCGCTTGGGGCACACGCTGCATCTCCATACGCCCCTCTGCCCCGATGAAGAGGATATCTATCTCAGGGTAGCGACGGCGGAGAGCTTCGGCGATGGAGACGGCGGGGAAGATATGACCGCCCGTTCCCCCACCGCTAATGATGGCTCGCTGTATCATAGTGTATCTAGTTGTTCGTCTTCGTTGGGCTCTACGGCATCGTCCTCTAGAGGGAGGTCCTCCACTACGGCCTCTTCGACGGGAGCTTCGACACGCTTAGGCTTGTCGACACGCGATGCTCCGATCATGATCCCGAAGGCCATGCTGGTAGCGATGATCGAGGAGCCCCCGTAGCTGATCAGCGGGAGGGTCTGCCCCGTCGTGATGACTCCCGAGGCTACGATCATATTGACCAAAGCCTGTAGCGGATAGAGGATACCGAAGCCCTTGATGAGGTTACTTCGGTAGACGTTGGTCTGCTTACGGGCCTCCCGATAAGCGAAGAACATCCAGCAGAAGTAGAGGCTGGGGATGAAGAGAAGCCCCAGGATCCCATATTCCTCGATGATGATGGCATAGAGGTAGTCGGAGTAGGCGAGCGAGAGGGAGTCACGCATCTTACTCTTCCCAGGACCTCGCCCTATGAGCTGCGAATTAGCAATAGCCATACGCCCCATCTGCTCCTGACGGTTGGCGTCGGTGATAGCGAAGCGATCCGTCTGCTCCGTGAGGGCGCCATGGATACGATTGTGCCAAGTGAGGGTACGCCCGACGAGTAGGCTCTCTGGAGCGAAGAGGATATAGAGGGCGAAGAGCGCCGCCATGACAGCACCTATCCCCGACACCCAGTACATGAAGCGCTTTGGCGCCTTCAGCACCCACGAATAGAGGTAGAGGAAGGCGATGAAGATCAGGAAGGTCGACAGGTTGCCCAGCATCACGAAGATGGAGAAGAACAGGATGCGTAGCCAGTAAAAGGCATAGGTCTTCACCTTGCGGGGGTCTTCTTCCTGATCCTTGCCCGCTACGAAAGCTCCCCAGATGACCATGTAGACACGGAGGAATTCGGCTGGCTGGATGGTGATGAAGCCGAGGTTGATCCAGCGCTCTGCTCCATTAGCACTATGCCCGAGGAAGACCTGTGCAAAGAAGAGGATCAGCATCACGAGCGTGCTCACCCGAGGCAGGACGTAGCGGTAAGCCTTGCCCGAGAGCATGCTCATGACGATGGCCGAGGCTACGCCGATGACCAGCATCAGCGAATGCTTGAGGATGGGGTTGAGTCCCCCTCGGGAGATACTCTTGTAGTACTCCGAACTGATCGCACTCGAGACGGTGATCAGCGAGGCGAGGATCAGGACGAAGTAGAGGAACCACAGGAGTCCATTCCCTGCGAAGATCCGCTGATACCAAGAGCGACTCTTGGGGGCGTCGAGCACGGCGCTAGACATGCTTCTCCTCGTCTTGGATCAGCGACTGCACGACTTCTCGGAAGCAATCACCTCGGTGGATGTAGCTCTGGAAGAGGTCGAAGCTCGCACAGGCAGGTGACAGCAGGACGGTATCCCCCGGCTGAGCCATCTGGCGGGCATGCTCTATAGCCTCCTCCATCGAGAGAGCAGAGGCGATCTGAGGGACCTTGCCGTGGAAGCTCTTGTAGAGCTTGAGTACATCGGTGGTGAGGAAGACCAGACCTCGAGCGCCAGACGTGATGAGGTCGGTGATATCCATGTAGTCATTCCCCTTGTCTTCGCCCCCGAGGATGAGCACGTAGGGCGTGGTCATCGTGCGAAGAGCGTAGTAGGTGGAGCTGACGTTGGTAGCCTTAGAGTCATTGATATAGCGTACGCCGTCGAGGACACCGACCTTCTCTAGACGATGGGGGACATTGACGAAGTCCTTGAGGGCACGGGTAAGGACGTCCGTCGAGACACCGAGGCGAAGGGCAGCGATGGAGGCCGCCATAGCATTCTGCAGGTTGTGCGGTCCCTGTAGGGCAAGCTGATCGATGGGGAACTCGAACTGATGATCGTCGAAGTGCAGGCGCATCACATTGTCATCCGACTTGTCCGCTGCCGAGCCCACCTGAGGATAGGTCAGGAAGGGGAGCGTCTGCATGGGCATGGGCTGATGAGCCATGACATAGCGGGAGATGAACTCGTCTTCACCCCAGTAGATGAAGGCATCCTCTGCGGTCTGATTCTGCAGGATGCGCATCTTCGCGAGAGCATACTCCTCGAAGTTGTAGTGATAGCGGTCTAGGTGGTCGGGCGTGATATTCATCAGCAGAGCGATGTGCACACGGAAGCGGTACATATCATCCAGCTGGAAGCTACTTAGCTCGACGACGAAGTATTCGGGCTGGTCGTCAGGGATGACTTGACGGGCCAGGCTGAAGCCGACGTTCCCTGCCAGACCGGGCTTCATCCCTGCCTCGGAGAGGATATGGTGTAGCCACATGGTCGTCGTGGTCTTACCATTGCTACCCGTGATACCGATCACCTTACCCTTGAGGTAGCGACCGGCCAGCTCGATCTCAGAGATCACGGGGATACCAGCCCCACGGATGGCCTGCATGATGGGTGCCTTCTCGGGGATACCTGGGCTCTTGACGATCTCCTCGGCACGGAGGATCAGTTCGGTGCTGTGTGTACCTTCTTCGTAGGGGATGCCTTGCTCCTCGAGCTCAGCCTTGTACTTCGGGGCGATGTGCCCGTAGTCGGAGACGAAGACGGATATACCACGGCTCTGGTATAATAGGGCTGCGCCGACACCACTCTCGCCAGCGCCAAGGACTACGGCCTTGTACTTCTCTTCTATCATAATGTTGCTCTCATTGATGCACGCTGAGGGTGGGGAGAAGACGTCCGTCTCCGCCCCACCTTCACACGGGTCTTTTGGGACTACAATTTTCGCTATTTTCTGCCACATTTGCAAGCCGATAGAGGGTGCAGACCCCTCCTATTCTCTTAGGGTAAGGCGGGGGGCTCTCTGAGGGGGTAGAAAAAAAACCTACTGTAGGTCGTCGAGACGACCC
>ERZ773054.382-NODE-382-length-35722-cov-10.576387_pt1 | contig 35722 bp, 27 predicted proteins | sample MGYA00580630_ERZ773054 | MGnify/ENA primary metagenome ERZ773054 (study PRJEB29015, sample SAMEA2737994) | human oral metagenome | biome: human oral; feature: human-associated habitat; material: dental | place: China | collected 2115 ... | reverse complement strand
TAGCGAGAGCGTGTCCAAGGCAAGATATGTTTGTAACGGTTTATGTGATAGACAATTCATTATTTTTATTTACAAGAGTCTATAACAGTGTTATAATAACACTGTTATAAGATTGGAGAGGTTTATGAAGGATATAGATATAGAGCTTAAAATACTTGAAGTAGCTAAGCAGGAGTTTATGGAAAAGGGCTATACTAACGCTTCTATGCGAAGTATAGCGGAAAAGTCGGGCTGTACTACAGGTATGCTTTACAGTAGGTTTGCCGATAAAAATAAAATTTTTACAAGTCTGGTAAAAGAGGGGGCGGATAAGTTACTTTATTATTTTAATTATTACCATGACGGTTTCAGTAATGCGACACCGAAGGAGCAGATAGAATCTTTACATAATTTTTCAGAACAGGGAATGGAGAAGATCATTGACATAATATATGATTATTTTGACAGTTTTAAACTCATAATATGCTGTGGTTTCGGTTCAAGTTATGGAAATTTCGTAGATGTTCTTGTAGATATGGAGGTGGAAAGTACTGTTAAATTTGTAGAAGTACTGAAAAAACAAGGGCATGATTTGCCACATATAAGAGTGGATCTATGTCATATATTGGCAAATTCTTTATTTAACGGGATTTTTGAGATAGTTGCACATGATTTTGATAAAGAAAGTGCCAAGGAGTATGTAAACAGTTTGCAGGATTTCTTTGCTGCCGGCTGGGACAGGCTTCTTGGATTAAAATATGAGGAGAAGTGAGTATGAAGAAAAGATATGATTTTTCATGGCTGAAAGGCATTATAAAAGAAAAGAGGGGCTTATATGCAATATCCGTAAGTGCAGCAATACTGGGGGTATTTTTTGCAATAGCACCGTATTTTATAGTAGGACAGATAGTGGTTATGCTTTTGGACGGAGTAAAAGACTACTCGGTATATCTTAATCTCTGCTTTGTTATTATGCTGTTGTGGGTGCTTAGAATAGCCTTTCACAACCTTTCAACCCTTATTTCACATAAGGTTACATTTGAGATGCTCGCAAGCATCAGGAAAAAACTTTGCGATAAGCTTTATGCCCTGCCTTTGGGGTATGTGAAGGATACTCCCTCAGGCTCGCTTAAAAACATCATAGTGGAAAGAGTGGACAGTATGGAGACCGCACTGGCACACATGATACCGGAATTTACCGCCAATCTTTTAGGACCTTTGGTAATAAGTATTTATTTGTTTGTTATAGACTGGCGTATGGGATTTGCCGCTCTGGTTACTATTCCCATAGGAATGTTTGCCTATATGGGAATGTTTAAGAATATGGATGAAAGATATAACAACACCATAGTAAAAACCAAGGCGCTTAACGATACTGCGGTAGAATACATTAACGGCATAGAAGTAATAAAGGTTTTCGGTAAGGCACAAAGCTCTTATGATAAGTTTGTTATTGCGGCAAAGGAAGGAGCGGATTGCTTTGTAGAGTGGATGCGTGCCTGTATATGGTATTCGGCAACAGCTATGTCGGTACTGCCTTCAACCTTGGTGGGAATCTTGCCGATAGGAGTCTATCTTTATAATAAAGGCAGTCTTTCGGGTCCCGCTTTTATACTTATTATTATACTTTCATTCGGAGTTATAGCTCCCCTGATCACCTGCTCCGCTTTTGGAGAAGATCTGGCTAAAGTAGGAACTATTATGTCCGAGGTAGGCAGAGTGCTTGAGCAAAAGGAACTAAAGAGACCGCTTGATTTTGATAAAGAGTTAGGAAAAGCTAATGTCGAGCTTAAGAATGTGCATTTCGCTTATCATGACAAAGAAGTGCTGCATGGTATAAATATGAATATAGAGGAAGGGACCGTAGCGGCACTGGTAGGACCCAGCGGCAGCGGCAAATCCACCATAGCCAAGCTTATAGCAGGTCTTTGGGATGCAAGCAGCGGTGATATCATGATAAGTAATGTAAATACCAAGGAGATATCCTTAGATGTGCAAAATAAATTTATAGCCTATGTTTCTCAGGATAATTACCTTTTTGACCTTAGCATAAGGGAGAATATAAGGATGGGAAATCCTAAGGCAAGTGATCAGGAGGTGGAAGAGATTGCTAAAAAAAGCGGCTGTCATGATTTTATAATGAGTCTTTCAGAGACTTATGATACTGTAGTGGGAAGTGCCGGAGGGCATCTTTCAGGTGGTGAGAGGCAAAGGATCTCAATAGCCAGAGCCATGTTAAAAGATGCAAAACTTATAATACTTGACGAGGCTACAGCCTATACGGATCCTGAAAATGAGGCTTTGGTGCAATCTGCGGTGGCAAAGCTTGCACAGAAAAAGACCATGATAGTTATAGCGCATAGGCTCAGTACCATAAAGGATGTGGATAAGATATTCGTAATAAATGACGGAAAAGTTGAGGCGGCGGCAACTCATAATGAATTGCTAAAGACTAATAAGCTTTATAAAGATATGTGGGAAGCACATATTGAAGTCAAAGACAGGGCTTAGGGGGAAGATTATGCTAGAAGTATTAAAAAAGTTTTTTGATTTTTGTGGCAGTGAAAATAAAAAGAAGTTTTATATGTCAATAGGGCTTGGAGTATTGATGGCTTTTTTGGAGGCGCTGCGTGTACCGGCAAGCTATGTGGTAATAAAGGCTATGGTAGAAGGTAATTCAACTGCTATGACAGCTTATATAAGTTTAGGCATTTTACTGATAAGCATTATCCTGACTATCATAGTTAAGGCAAAAACCACCATGCTGCAAACGGAAGCGGGTTACAATACCTGCGCAAACAAGCGTATAGAGATAGCTGAGCATATGAGGTATCTGCCTATGGGGTATTTTAATGAAAACAGCTTAGGTTACATTACCTCGGTAACTACCAATACCATGGAAGTGTTGGCGGAGGTGGCGACCAAGGTGGTTATGATGACTACTCAGGGACTGCTTACCACCTTACTTATAACATGTATGATGTTTACCTTTGATTACAGACTTGCACTTATAGTGGTGGTAGGTTTGCTTATATTCCTGCTGGCAAACAAATATTTGCAGTATAAGGCGCTCAGTATAGCTAAAAGTAAGGATGAAGCGGATAGGATACTGGTGGCATCGGTTTTGGAATATGTGCAGGGAATGTCGGAAATAAAGTCATACTCACTATACGGTAATGAAAATAAGAAGCTTATTAAAGCTATAGAAGAAGCCTCCGATGTCAATTTCAGAATGGAGAAAAGACTGCTTCCGGCTATGGCTTTGCAGCACCTTATCACCAAGGCTATAGGAGTATGTATGGCGGCGGTATCTATTTTCTTTTATATAAATGACAGTATGGAGCTTGCGGAATGTATTATGATGCTTATATGTGCTTTTATGATATATGCCGCCTTAGACGGTGCCGGAAGTTTCTCAGCCCTTATAAGATCGGTCAATATAGCGGTGGAGAAGGCGAATGCCATACTGGAAATAGAGCCGATGGATACCGAGGGAGATGATATAGAGCCGAAAAACTTTGATATAGAGCTTAAAAATGTTGAATTTTCTTATGATAAAAGAAAAATTATAGATAAGGTATCCCTCTATATAAAAGAGGGAACGACTACGGCTATAGTAGGTCCGAGCGGAGGCGGCAAAACAACACTTTGCAGACTTATGGCAAGGTTTTGGGATGTCAACGAGGGAAGTGTGGAACTTGGAGGAAGGGATGTAAGGCAGTACAGTATGGACTCCCTTATGAAAAACTTCAGTTTTGTATTTCAGAATGTTTATTTGTTTGAAGATACTGTAGCTAATAATATTAAGTTCGGTAACCCTTTGGCAACCAAGGAAGAAGTGATAGAGGTTGCCAAAAAAGCCTGCTGCCATGACTTTATTATGAAGCTTGACAAGGGCTATGATACCGTGATAGGAGAGGGCGGAGCATCACTTTCAGGAGGTGAAAAGCAAAGACTTTCCATAGCAAGGGCTATGATGAAGTCTGCTCCTATAATAATACTGGATGAGGCAACTGCCAATGTAGACCCGGAAAATGGAAAAGAGCTTATGCAGGCTATAGAAGAACTTACAAGGAAGAAGACGGTTATTATGATAGCGCATAGGTTAAAAACCGTAAGAAATGCAGATAAGATAGTGGTTATAGACGAAGGAAGAATAGTTCAGGAAGGAAAGCACGAAGAGTTAATAAAAACAGATGGAATATATAATAAATTTGTAAACGCCAGAGAACTTGCCGTAAGTTGGAAAATATCTTAAGAATAAATGTCCGTAAATAGGCTGAAAACTGTAGTGTCAGTATAAAGTAAGCTTGATTACGGACTTTTTTATAATAAAACAGTAAGATGTAAACCTATTGACTGAATTTGTATAAAAATATATAATAATTCTTAATTATCGGGATAGATAATATATAAAATGAGTCATGGAAAGGAAGAATGTTTGTAGCTATAGCCTTTTACAGTATCTGATTTGATCATAAGGGGCGCAGTAGTGTGTATAGGGTTAAGGAGTGAGATAGTGAAAGAAACACGAATAGAAAAATATCTTGGTCTTTGTATAAAGTATAGGTGTATGTCTTTATTGTTATCTACTTTTGCCTATATCTTTGGAATAGTTTATTATAAAATGCAAAGTCTGTCTGTAATAGGGGTAGTATGCGGTACTATAATTTCCTGTTTACTGGGTAATTATCTTTATTTGACTTTTAGGACTAATAAAGCGGTAATCAGATTGGTTTTATCCATGGAAATTTTTGCATACGGAATATTTATCTTCCTTAGCGGAGGTTTTGCAAGCCCTTATATAACCTATTATCTTGGGTGTGTATTAATAAGCCTTGATCAAAAAAACAATTATGTATTTAGCGTACTTACAGTGTTTTGGTGTATTGTCTGCTGTCTGTTTGGAGAATCGGTAAGTCATCATGAACAGATAAAGATCAATATCATGGTAGGTGTTATAATAGTGATTGTGGGTTTTGCAGTACTTAGATACTATCTTGGAATATTACAAGAAAGAGAAAAAGAACTCGAACAGCTTAATGAAAGGCTTAAACAGGAAAACCGAAGAAGAGAAAAGGCTCTTTTGCAAATGTCGGATATGTACGAGGGATTCGGACTTATCGCAATGACCGATAGGGAGCAGATGGTGGGGGAACTTGCCCTTCTTATAACCAATAATGTATCGCCCAACGGCTGTATGTTTGTTGAGAGGGATATTGACGGTACGATAAGCAAAGAATTTATTTCAAAGATAGATGATAACTCGGCAAGAGAGATTCTTAAAGAAGTAGCCGCTATTAAGATAAACATTGAAAATGCAGGTTTAAGAACCCTTAAGACCATGTTTATAAACGGTAAGACCTATGAGTTTATATATTTGAATAATATTTCAAATAATCTTATGTTTTTAGTTGTAGGTACAGAGGCGTTTGATGAAGATGATTCTATAAAGAAAGAGTTTTACATAAGCCTGTCTGAAATTATTTTCAGGGCATTGGATACACAGGCTCAAATTGAAAATTATATTGCAGCTGATGAGAAGAACAGGATTGCCGATGAGATCCATGACACTGTTATACAAAAGCTTTTCGGGCTTTCATGCAGTCTTGGAGAGCTTAAGCTTCTTACAGCAAGCCTTAGTGAAGAAGAGATATCCGATAGGCTCAGCGAGTTACAAAAGTCCGCAACTCTTACTATGAAGGAACTCAGAGAGGCTATCTACGGAAGAAATTTTGACAAATTCGGAAAGAACAGCTTCAGAGGTCAGTTGGAAACTTACATAGAGGAGATCTGTAAACTGCATAATGTAACAATAGAAGCAGATATAGATAAAAAAGCGGATAATTTATCTCCCGCACAAAAAATAGTTATATACAGGATTACTTGTGAAGCGGTCAATAATGCTGTAAGGCATGGCGAAGCAAAGAATATCTGTGTAAATATAGAAGAAAAAAATTCTAAAATTTACCTTAGAGTAGAAGATGACGGCAAAGGTTTTGAACATAAGCAGTACAGTTCAAACGGCGGACATGGTATTTACAACATGAACCACATGGCAGCTTTACTTAAAGGAAAGCTATCAATAGAGAAAGGACAAAATGACGGTGTAAGAATAAATTTGATTTTGCCCGCAAATATAGAGTAGATAAGATAAGGAGGACATATAATGTTTTTGATACTGGATGATCATCCTATTGCAAGAAAAGGACTGGAGTCGATTATACATATGTATCGTCCGGAGGATGAGGTATTGCAAGCAGGTACGGTTAAAGAAGCCATTGAAAGTATGCGAGGTAAAAAGGTTGATATGGCATTTATCGATCTTAATCTCAACGGAGAAAACGGCTTGGATTTTTTAAAGTGGCTAAAAAAAGAAAGAAAGGAAGTTAAGACGATATTTATAACATCATCTTCAAGAGAGCAGGATTTCCTGCAGGCAAAGGAGATGGGGGTAGATGCATACATTTTAAAAGATGCATTTATTGATGAGATAGTATTCGGGCTTAAGGCGGTAGAGCGGGGAAGCAAGTTTTATTCTGCGGATCTTATTGAAAATATAGGAAACTCTACAGAAGAAGAAAAGAAACTAAGCAGTCTTACTACAAGAGAGACTGAGGTTTTAAAGCTTATGCATCAAGGTTTTTCCAATTTGGAGATAAGTGACAGACTTTTTATCTCAAACGGAACTACTAAAAAGCATGTAAGCAGTATATTAAGTAAATTGGGACTTAAGAACAGAGTTGAAGCTGTTCTTTTAGCCGATAAAAATGAAGAATTTCAAAGTTTAGGTGATTGTAGGAGGTAAGCATGAGAAAAAGTAAAACATTAAAATTCAGAGTATTTATTTTATCTGTACTGGCATTTTTAGCCTTGGGCAGTCTTGGACACAGTTATGCCTATTTGATAAGTCATCTGAAGATTTCGTCAAAGTTTAATACAGGAGATTTCAACAATGTATTTGCAGGAGACAGGATCTTTAGTGCGGATATCGTAAATATGGCAAGTGATGACAAGGAAATCGTAAAATCTGTAAATATAGAAACTCAGATCGGTAACGGCGGAAAAAGTGTAGAGGTTGTATTCAAAGAGGGCATACCTACAGAGCTTTTTGATGAGAATAACTATCTGAGAATATCATATCCATTGGATGAAAAGGGTACGACTCTTTTATTGCCTTATGAGCTTGATTTAAGCAAGTCAGCCGAAAAGGTAACAATGAATGTAAAAAAAGCATTTATTTCAATAACCGGAACGGTATTTGAGTATAATTATGCGGACACCGTATTTAATAAGCCTTTGGTATTTGATGCTTATAGAAGCATTGATATAGTGGATAATAAACCTGTAGGGAATTTGTATCTTAAATCTGTGGCAAGCAATAAAATCGAATTACCGCAGGAAATCAAACTTACACAGGAAGAAGTTTCCAATCTTGTACCTACTCCGGAAGAGTTATATGAGCAAGACGGTATACAGGTAAGTTATTTTTGTGAAATTGATTTACATATAGATCAGGCAGCTGCCGGTGAAGTTATAGAGAAGAAGTGATAGGGGGAGTTATGAAGAGAAAGATTATATTATTATCAATTATATTTAGCATATGTAGTTGCTTTTTTGCTTATGCGTACTGGACCGATAAACTTAAGTTGAAACTTGATATGAGGATCAATTATCCCGTGCAGATCGTTGTATTGGAAGATGAGTCTGAAGAAGGTCAAGAAGAGTTTAGTAGCGAAGAAAGCACTGAGGCAGGTCAAATCAAGCAAGAGCAAGTCGAACAACAACCAACACAACAGATACAGCAACCGGTACAACAGGAAGCTGAAACAAAACCTGCAGCTGAGACAAAGCCTGCAGTCGAGACAAAACCCGCAGCAGAAGTTAGTGTGAATGTAGAAGCAGAATAATGAAGACTGTAAATAGAAAATATGGCATATATGCCTTATCATTACTTATATTCGTAGCTATAGCTGCAATTCCAATTATAAAAAATATAATGGCAGAAAATATTTATATATTTTCTGCCTATTGGATTGCACTAATAGTAATTATATATGCAGTGTTTCCGAGAGTTGAGGTAAAAATCAGGAAGGTTCAAAAGAAACTTGTATATATCTACGCCCTATCGGGTGCTATAATCTATATTTCAATACGCTTTGTATTAGCCGTTATATTAAAGAATCTGGCAGGCAGCCCATATGATAAATCATTTATGGGATTTTTTATGAATTTGCTGGATATATTTTTACCCTTGATTGCAAGAGAAAGTATAAGGTCTTATTGTCTTGGAATACTTGGCAGAAAAAGAAGATACAGAGTACTTGTAATTGTACTGGTTACTATATTTATGGCTGTTACAGAGGTCAACTTTGTTAAGTTATTAAAAATTGACAGTTACAAAGATCTTTTTATTTATGCTGTCAAGGATGTTGCGCCAATATTTACTACAGGGATATTGCTGACTACTTTAGTTACTTACGGAGGAGTAAGGGCTGCTGTAGGCTATGTGGCTTTTGTCAATATCTTCTGGCGTATCTTTCCGGTTCTTCCGGATCTGCCATGGATCGCAGATGCAGCGGTGGGAATTTGCTTTCCGGTACTCTATGCACTGTTCATAAAGGATCAGCAAGGACTTTTAGATAAAAAGGTAAGAGGAGAAGAATTCAAATTATCATTTTCTTACCTGGCTCAGTTTTTTGCTGCAATTATGTTCTACTGGTTTTGTATAGGAGTATTTCCCGTTTATCCCAATGTTATTCTTACAGGAAGTATGGAGCCGGGAATCATGCCAGGAGATGCGGTTATTGTAAAAAGACTAACTGAGGAAGAAGATATCTACAGGCTAGCGGTAGGTGATGTAATTAATTTTAACAGAGATAATATAAATATTACACACAGAATCATAAAAATTGATGAGGATAGGGCAGGCAACCGCCAGTTTATAACCAAGGGGGATAATAATAAATCTGAGGATGTGCAGCCGGTAATGCCCAATGACATCAACGGAACAGTGATCAAGGTAATACCTAAGATAGGAATTCCGGTCATTTTGCTTAAAGGAAATAACGATATTCCGGATAATGTAGTAGATAAGTAAAATCAAAAAAAGGATAATTGAAAAATGGAAAATAAAATAAGCTCTTTAATTAAAAATAAGGTGGCATTTGATAATAGGAGAAGGATCATTGCATTGGTAGGATCTGCGCTTTTGATCGTAGGCGGTGTGGCATCCACATTTTTTGCAACAAAAACCAAGGTGGATACAGAGGAAGATGTACTATATAGCTATGATATTACTGCGGATTCGGAGTATAAGGTATATCTTAAGGAAAATGCGGTTTATGAGGGTGAGTTCCTTACAGAAGGAAGTATGTATTCCAGAAAATTGACCGATCATATAGAAGTAACTTTTAAGTTGAATTTTGCAGGACAGGGTCAGGTAATGCCGGTAGTCGGAGGTGATTATCAGGTAAACGCCGTGCTTGAGGGATTTCAAAGTAAGGATAACGACAAAAGGAAAATCTATGATAAAAAATTCCCTCTAAAAGACGGTGTACTGGCAGCGGATGCTAACGGTAACATAAATTTAGAGGAAACATTTAATGTTGTTATGGATGAGTATGCGGAACAGATGACCAATATAGAGGAAGAACTCGGAGGAAGTACCGAAAAGACTTTTTATATAGAGCTTTCAGGAAAAACCAAGGTAACATCAGGAGATGTGGAGCAGGAAAAGGACTTTGCATATAGTGTTGTGATACCTCTTGATCTTGCAAATTCATTTTATGAGGTGGAAAAACCTACAGAATTTAAGGAAAGCGGAAGTATTACTGAAAGCAGGGTAGTAACTGTTGAAGCTAAACCTTACATGCTTATATTAAGTATTTTGCCTATACTTATAGGTATATTATTGGGACTTTTTGTATTCTTTGCAACTAAACTTCCTTCTGAAGATGAGCGTTGGATCATCAAGATGAAGAGATTACTAAGAAGGTATGGAAGTCGTCTTGTATTTGTAGAAAACCTTGAAGAAAGAGGCAAAGTGTGCAAAGTTAGGGATATGAACAGTTTACTTTCAATCTCGGAAGAGCTTCATCAACCTATACTGTGTCGCTTAAATAGTGAAGAATTGCCGGATGACGGAAGGTTTATAGTTCAGGATAGAGATAGTGTATTTTTATTACACATACCAAGGTAGTACTACTTTAGTAGTATGCAACATGGGCTGAAAGTAATTTCTAAAAGCTTACTTTTGCGTAATGATTTGTAATGAAATATGAATTATACTTAACATGTAGTTAAAAAAAACAAAATATATGGAGGTTGTTAGAAATGAGAAGGATTGGAAAGAAGTCAATCATTAGTGGAGTTCTTGCACTGTCATTAATTCTCGCAGGTACAGGATATGCATATTGGACAGATACCTTAAGCGTTAAGGCTAAGGCTACTACAGGTGAGTTGGATGTAACATTCGCTGACTTAGGTTTATATGCACAGTATGGAGATGAGGGTCCAGCAGGAACCTGGTCTATAGTAGACGGAATCGGTGAGAGCGGATATCTCCCAAGTGACTTCTTCAGAAGAGGAACAGAGTACAACAAGATCGCTAAGGACGGAAGCATCGATGCTTACTACGAGAGATCAAAGAAGTACAACAATGTAGAGTTCAACGCTGAGTTAGAGAACGCAGCTCCTATCAAGAGACAGGTTGGACCATACACATCAGCTAACACTAACGGTAGCGACCAGATCAAGCTTGACATCAAGAATATGTATCCGGGATATGCTCAGGCATTCCGTACAGATGTACTTAATGTAGGTACTTTAGCAGCTAAGTTAAGCAACATCAAGTTTGAGGTTGAGGCTGACAAGACTAAGAAGGCACAGGATATGTTAGGTATAGCTCTTTACACACATCAAGAGCAGTACAGCCCAGACACAAGCAAGGATGGACAGAATGTATTCAAGCTTGCTAAGTCACTCGGACTTAAGGAGAGCCAGTACTTTACAGTTGGTGGTGTTGATTTCGTAAGATTATCAGCATTAAAGTCAGTAGATCAGGAAGTTATTAAGAAGGCTATTGAGAACGCAGAAATACTTACAAGCCCATCAACAGACAACAGATTAGACCTTTTCGTAGGTGTAGCTATGGATCCGGATGCTGAAGGTGTTTACACAACAGGTAGCACAGATAAGCTCAATAAGAACAATGATGATGCAGATTCAGAGAACGGTGAAGCAACAGTTACAGTTGATTTCCTTTGGGATCAGTTCAACGCTGGTAAGAAGATCGAAGGAACAAACATCCTTAAAGAGCAGAATGTAGGCGCTAAGGCAGAGAAGCCAGAGAAGCCAGGATCAAGCGCAGGAAGCTCAGCTGGTTCAAGCAAGGGTAGCTCAGCTGGTTCAAGCACAGGATCAAGCAAGGGTTCAAGTGCAGGAAGCTCAGCAGGAAGCTCAGCTGGTTCAAGCATCGGAAGCTCAATCGGTGGTAGAAGAAGAGGAAGATAATTTAATATTATCTAAATAGTAAAAAATTACAGATTATAATATCTAAACAGGATAAAAGCCTTGAATTTTGATTTCGAGGCTTTTATCTTTTTGTTAAGCTTATTGTATTTAAAATAAATCCTACTACTTTAGTGGAATATAACATGGGCTAAAAGTAATTTTTAAAAGCTTACTTTTGCGTAATGTTTTATAATAAGTTTTACATTATAGTTAACGAGCAATAAAACAAAATATATGGAGGTTGTTAGAAATGAGAAAGATTGGAAAGAAGTCAATCATTAGTGGAGTTCTTGCACTGTCATTAATTCTAGCAGGTACAGGATATGCATATTGGACAGATACCTTAAGCGTTAAGGCTAAGGCTACTACAGGTGAGTTGGATGTAACATTCGCTGACTTGGGATTATATGCACAGTACGGAGATGAGGGTCCTGCAGGAACATGGTCTATAGTAGATGGAATCGGCGAGAGCGGATATCTTCCAAGTGATTTCTTCAGAAGAGGAACAAGCGATTACAACAAGATAGCTAAGAACGGAAGTATTGACGCTTACTACGAGAGATCAAAGAAGTACAACAATGTTGAGTTCAATGCTGAATTAGAAGATGCAGCTCCAATAGAGCACTTTGTTGGTCCTTACGCTACAGCAAATACTATGGGTAGTGATAAGATCAAGCTTGATATCAAGAATATGTATCCTGGATATGCTCAGGCATTCCGTACAGATGTACTTAACGTAGGTACTTTAGCAGCTAAGTTAAGCAACATCAAGTTCGAGGTTGAGGCTGATAAGACTAAGAAGGCACAGGATATGTTAGGTATAGCTCTTTATACACATCAGGAGCAGTACAGCCCGGATACAAGCAAGGATGGACTGAACGTATTCAAGCTTGCTAAGGCACTTGGACTTAAGGAGAGCCAGTACTTTACAGTTGGCGGTGTTGACTTCGTAAGATTATCAGCATTAAAGTCAGTAGATCAGGAAGTTATTAAGAAGGCTATTGAGAACGCAGAAATACTTACAAGCCCATCAACAGACAACAGATTAGACCTTTTCGTAGGTGTAGCTATGGATCCGGATGCTGAAGGTGTTTACACAACAGGTAGCACAGATAAGCTCAATAAGAACAATGATGATGCAGATTCAGAGAACGGTGAAGCAACAGTTACAGTTGATTTCCTTTGGGATCAGTTCAACGCCGGTAAGAAGATCGAAGGAACAAACATCCTTAAAGAGCAGAATGTAGGCGCTAAGACAGAGAAGCCGGGATCAAGCACAGGAAGCTCAACAGGATCAAGCACAGGAAGCTCAAAGGGTTCAAGTGTAGGATCAAGCACAGGAAGCTCAAAGGGTTCAAGCGTAGGATCAAGTACAGGTAGTTCAAAGGGTTCAAGCGTAGGATCAAGTGCAGGTAGTTCAGTAGGATCAAGCGCAGGAAGCTCAGTAGGATCAAGCACAGGAAGCTCAAAGGGTTCAAGTGCAGGATCAAGTGCAGGCAGCTCAGTAGGTTCAAGCGTGGGTAGCTCAGCAGGATCAAGCATAGGCGGTTTTTTCGGTAGATTATTCAGATAATTTATATTATATGAGTATCGATGATTATAATACTTAGATAAGATAAAAGTCTTGGAATGAAAGTTTCAAGGCTTTTATTTTTTGCTTTAAACTTGCTTTATTAAACACAAAGCTCTTTATATATGGTATACTTAAGGAAACTAATTTATGTAAAACAAAAGGCAGGATATTTATTTATGAAGATAAAGCTAAGTAATTACATTGCTAAAAAATTGGTAGAATTCGGTATTAAAGACGGATTCTGTGTAGTAGGCGGCGGTGCCATGCACTTAAATGATGCACTGGGGCATCAGGAGGGGCTTAAGCTTACATATAACCATCATGAGCAAGCCTGTGCAATAGCGGCAGAATGTTATGCCAGAATACATAATAGGATGGCAGCGGTTTGTGTCACGACAGGTCCCGGAGGAACCAATGCTATTACCGGAGTGCTTGGAGCGTGGCTTGATTCCATACCTATGTTTGTGCTGTCAGGGCAGTTTAGGTATGATCTGACAGCCAGGAGTACCGGACTTAACTTAAGAGCCTTGGGCGATCAGGAGTTTGATATATGCAAGTCCATAGATTGTATGACCAAGTACTCTGAGATGGTCATAGAGCCTATGAGGATAAGGTATTGTATGGAAAAGGCTTTTTATCTTGCAACAAGCAACAGACCCGGACCGGTGTGGCTTGATATTCCCCTAAATGTTCAAGGTGCCTATGTTGAAGAAGATGAACTTATAGGCTTTGATAAAGAAGACTATCTTAAAGGAGGAGACGGCTGGGCGGCTGATAATCCTTACAAGATAAAAGAAGACAGTAAAAAGTACGGTAGGACAAGAGAAGTAGACGCTCCAAGAGTAAGCAAAGAACTTGCCGCTACGATTATAGAAAAGATAAGAGAGTCCAAAAGACCTGTGCTTAATGCAGGTAACGGTATTCGTATAGGAAATGCACATAAGGAATTTATAGAGTTGGTGGATAAACTCGGTATACCGGTATGCACAGGTTGGAACAGTGAGGACTGTATCTGGGATGAGCATCCTCTATATGTCGGACGCCCCGGGAATTTTGGAGACAGAGCCGGTAACTTTACAGTACAAAACTCCGACTTGGTACTTTCTATAGGCTCAAGACTCAGTATAAGACAGGTGGGATTTAATTATAAGGCATGGGCAAGGGCGGCTTATACCATAGTAAATGATATAGATGCCGAGGAGCTTAAAAAGCCTACTGTGCATATATCTCTTCCGGTACACGCTGATTGTAAGGACCTTATCAATACCTTGCTTGAGCTTTTAGAGAATGAGAAAACTCCGGTATACAAGGGAGAGGGCGAAGGCATCAAGGGAATGAACTGGCTTGAAACTTGCAAATATTGGAAGGAAAAATATCCGGTATGTAAGAAAGAGTTCTGCAAGCCTGATGACAAGGCAAAGGCAAATGTATACGCCGTAATAAAAGAGATAGGTCTTTTGGCTAAGGAAAATCAGATTACAGTAGTGGGTAACGGTTCACCCTGTGTAGTTGGAGGACATTCCTATATTATGAAGAAGGGGCAAAGATTTATATCCAACTCTGCGGTTGCCTCTATGGGTTATGACTTGCCGGCTGCAATAGGCGCCTATGTTGCCAATGAAGGTTATGAAAAAGAAATAATACTTATGACCGGAGACGGAAGTATACAGATGAATTTACAGGAGCTTCAAACTATTATACATCATAAGATGGATATAAAGATTTTCCTGATAAATAATGGCGGTTATCACAGCATAAGGCAGACGCAAAACAAGTTCTTTTCGGACAAACCCTTGATAGGTATAGGCGAGGACAGTGGCGACCTAAGCTTTCCAAGTATGGAAAAACTTGCCATTGCCTACGGTTATCCTTATGTAAATGCAAAGACCAATTCAAAGATAAGGGAAGCTGTAGAAAAGGCATTCGCGACTAAAGGACCTGTAATCTGTGAATTCTTTGTGGATAAGGAGCAAAACTTTGAGCCGAAGTCTTCAAGTAAGCAGCTTGCGGACGGTACTATAGTAAGTCCTCCGTTGGAGGATCTGGCGCCGTTTCTTTCCGATGAGGAAATGGATGAAAATATGATAATTCCAAGAATCTAGTATAATGAGGAAATAATGAAAGTATTAATAACAGGGGCAACCAGTTTTATAGGTTACAACCTTGCAGAGTATATAATAAGTCAAGGTGATGAGGTATATGCCTTCATAAGACCTACTTCTAAAAATAAAGATAAGATAATAAATTCACCAAACTATCATAAAATAGAGCTTGATGTGGCAACACTTACAGGTGAGGAAGTCCTTGATATAGATAGTATAGATTTGTGTATACATCTTGCATGGGACGGTGTAGGTGCTAAGGGGCGTATGGATAGTGCCATACAGGAGTCGAATATAAATGCAAGCCTAAATCTTGCTAAACTTGTTAAAAAATACAACTGCAAAAGATTTATATTCGCCGGCTCACAGGCGGAGTACGGAGTTACTTTGGAAAAAGTGGAAAATGGACTTATAAAGGCGGATGAAAAGATTGATGAAGAATTTGAAGCTGCGCCCATATCTGAGTACGGAAAGGCAAAGCTTAGAGTATTAAACGAGCTTAAAAATCTTTGTATGGTTTTAGATATGGACTACATACATCTTCGTATATTCAGCACCTACGGTTATCAGGATCATGAGACCTCTTTGGTATCCTGTGTGATGAAGGCTTGTATCTTTAATGAAAAGATTGATTTAAGTGCCTGTAAGCAGTTGTGGAACTACATTTACATAAAAGACTGCGTAAGAGCCATATATAAACTTATAGGTGTAGCTTATGATGAGGAGCTGAGCAAGAATCCCATATTTAATATAGGAAGCTTTGACACCAAAAGATTATATGATTTTGCACTTGAAATAGCCGACACCTTGCAATGTGCAAAAGAAAATATAAGCTTTGAAAGAAAGGTAGAGAGTAAAGAAGGTATACCCTACCTTAATCCCGATATATCAAAACTTGAAAAATATACCGGCTTTAAGCAGGAGTATAGTTTTCGGGAAGGAATAAAAGAAATTGAAAAAATGTATATTATGTAAAGGTGATTTAAGAAAACTTTTTACTATAGAAAATATGCCCTCAAGTGCGCAGGACATACCTGCTTTAGAAGAACTTGAAAGTGACAAGCCGCTTACTGTAAGTTTGTGTCAGTGCAGGGCTTGTTCTTTGGTTCAGCTTGACAGCGAGGCTGTGTATTATTATAAAGATGTTATAAGAGCCTCATCAATATCAAGTACCATGAGAGAGCTTAGACTTAAGCAATATAAACACTTTGCAAAAAAGTATAATTTACATTCAAAAAAAATTATAGAAATAGGCTGCGGAGGCGGAGAATTTCTTGAGTTATGGAAGGAAGTGGGTGTAGAAGCCTACGGTACTGAGCATAAAAAAGAACTGGTAGAAAAGGCAAGAAAGGCGGGTCTTTTAGTAGAAGAGGACTTCCCGGAGGGCAAAGAGCACGAGTTTAAGGCTGCTCCATTTGCGGCATTTTGTTCATTTAACTTTTTAGAGCATCAGCCTGACCCGCTTGCATACTTAAGGGCGGCAGCACATAACCTTGAAGAGGGTGGATACGGACTTATTACCGTACCTAGCTTTGAATATATTTTAGAAAATAAGAGCTTTTATGAAATAATACCGGATCACATAGCCTACTATACTTTTGAAAGTCTGGAATTAGCCTTAAACCTTTCAGGTTTTCAGGTTTTAGAAAAGGAAATGATCAACAGGGATACCTTATCCTTTATAGTAAAAAAGAAAAGCTTGGTAAATGTAGAGGGGATCAAAAGGCAAAAAGAAGTTATAAGTACTGAGATCTTGTCCTTTGTGCAAGCTTGCAAAAAAGAAGGAAAAACTTTAGCAATATGGGGGGCAAGCCATCAAGGCTTTACACTATGTGCAACACTTGGACTTGAGCGGTTTGTAGAGTATATTATAGACTCGGCGAAGTTTAAGCAGGGCTTGTACGCACCTGCCTCACATATAAAGATAATAGCACCCGAGGATGCTTATAAAGATCCGGTGGATGTAATAATTATAGTAGCTCCCGGATATACTAAAGAAATAAGCTCTATTATAAGAAAGAATTTTACTACACCTGTAGAAATATACACTCTTATGACGGACAGATTTACTAAATGTGATTAAAAAATTAAAAGAAGGAAGTGTCCAATGAAGGCTTTTGTATTGGAAGAAAAGAATAAAGCGGTAATAAAGAACATGCCAATACCGGAACTTGACAGCGACTATGGAGCTATATTAAAGCCGGTTGCGGTGTCGGTATGCAGCTCGGATGTAAATACCGTATACGGCAGCGGCACTAAAAAAAGAGAGAATCTTATACTGGGACATGAATCTGTAGCCGAGGTTTTTGAAGTGGGTAAAAAGGTAGAGGATTTTAAGAGGGGTGATTTGGTAGCGGTTCCTGCCATGACTCCTAATTGGCGTGATATTGCAATACAGGAAAAAAACTTCCTTCATGCAGGAAGACCCTTTTCATCCAATGCCCTCGGAAGGACTATAGACGGAGTATTTGCGGAGTACTTTAAGCTTGATGATGCGGATATGAACTTGGCTAAGATCGATGAGGGTATAGATATAGAAGATGCTCTAATGTGTGTGGATATGGTAACTACCGGATTTAGCGGTGCGGAAAGTGCGGATATAAGATTTGGAGACAGTGTCGTAGTAATAGGTATAGGCGCTGTAGGGTTGATGGCTATACAGGCGGCTGCATTAAAGGGTGCGGCAAGGATCATAGCCATAGGCAGCAGGGAGGCAAGTATAAACTTGGCAAGAAAATACGGTGCCTGTGAGATACTTGATTACAAGCAGGGAGAGGCTGCACTTAAGGAGTATATCTTAAACACCACAGGGGGGCTTGGAGTAGATGCGGTAATTATATGCGGCGGAACTGATGAAAGCTTTGCCTTTGCCGTTGATATAGTAAAGTACGGTATAGGCAGGGTGGTCAATCTAAAGCATTACCCCGGAGAAGAACCTATACCCATACCAAAATTTTCAGCCGGCAGAGGTATGTCGGGTAAAAGTATATATATGGAGCTTGGAGCCGGAGGAAGAGTTAGAATTGAAAGATTGTTAAATCTGGTAAAATATAATAGAATAAGTCCTAGAGATTTGATTACACACAGGTTTTACGGTTTGGACAATATAGATAAGGCACTTGAGCTTATGAGGGTAAAACCTAAGGATTTAATAAAGACGGCACTGTATATTAAAGTATAATTACAGTTTGTGTGGCTGATTCATCTTCGTCAAAAAACTGAAAAAGTTTAGTTATAAGTCAGACGAAGATAAATTCGGCACCGGTGCATAGTTCACAAAATAAGTATATCAAAAACGACGAATATTTTTCTGAGTGTGTACATCAAAAAATGCAGGCGTAGTGCGGCTACGCTAAGGATTTTTGATGTATACGATCAGGAAAAGAGGCAAGTTATTCGGTATATTATTATAGATACAAAGTAAGGAAATGAGACGGATATGAAGACTATAAGCATAGTTATTCCATGTTACAACGAGGAGGAGAATGTTGAAGCCCTCTATTTGGAGATAAAAAGGATATTTAACGAGTTTTTAAGCTCTTACAAATATGAACTTATATACATAGATAATGATTCTGTAGACCGAACAAGAGATATAATAAGAGCTTTATGTATAAAAGATAAGGGAGTAAAGGCTATATTTAATGCAAGGAATTTCGGTCAGTTTAATTCTCCTTACTATGCTATGATAAACTCCACCGGAGATGCAACCATGCTTATGGCGGCAGACTTTCAAGACCCGCCTGAAATGATAGTGAAATTCGTAAAGGCATGGGAAGAGGGGTATAAAATAGCCATAGGTATAAAAAGCAGCAGCAAGGAAGCTGCCCTTATGTACCACCTTAGAGGACTTTACTATAAGCTTATTAAGAAATTTTCCGATGTGGAGCAAATAGAGCATTTTACGGGATTCGGATTGTATGACAAGGCGTTTATAGAGGTTTTAAGAAAACTTGACGATCCGACTCCTTTTTTGCGAGGAATAGTGGCGGAGCTTGGATTCAGACGCTGTGAGATAGAGTATGAGCAGCCCAAAAGAAGGGCGGGAATAACGAGCAACAACCTCTACAGACTCTATGATGCCGCCATGCTCTCGGTAACTTCCTATACCAAATTCGGTTTGAGAATGGCTACTTTTATAGGCGGTTTTTGCTCCTTTATGAGTATGCTTATAGCTATAATTTACCTGATACTTAAACTTATATATTGGGACAGGTTTCCGGCAGGTATGGCACCTATGCTTATAGGTATGCTGCTTCTTGGCTCTATACAGATATTCTTCATAGGAATAATAGGTGAGTATGTACTTAGTATAAGTCAAAGAGTGATGAAAAGACCCTTGGTCGTTGAGGAAGAAAGAATTAATTGGGAAATGGATAAAGAGGTGTAGCCTGATATGAAGGTGAAAATAGACAGTATAAAATTAAGAGAAGGTGTGCTTAATGTGCATGGTTGGGCTATAGGAAAAAGTAAGGATACTTCTATAGACTATAAACTGCTTGACGAGGCTAAGAACAGCTTAGACTTTGAGCTGGTAAAAAGAAGAAGAGATGATGTAAGTCAGATATATTTCGGGGCAGTGTCAGATAAGGACTTCGGTTTTGATATAAACTTTGATTATAATGAAAATAAAAAATACTTACTTATAATAAGCGCCGGCAGTAAAGAAAGAAAAATATTCTTAGATGAAAAAAACATAGAAAAGTATCAAAGCAGCAAGTACAGAAGGCTTGAGAAGTTAAAAGACCTATGTAATGGAGAAACTGTAAAAGTGGCTCTTTCATTTTTGAAAAAACATGGATTAAAGGCTATGTTGCATAAGTCTATGGCAAAGCTTAAAGGGCTTGATGATGATTACATATATAACGAATGGTTTGAAAAGACCAAGCCTTCCAAAGAAGAGATAGCAGCACAAAGAGAGCATAAATTTGAAAAAGAACCTAAAATCTCCATAGTTATACCCCTGTATAAGACGGATGACAACTTACTAAAAGAGCTTATTGAAAGTGTATTAAATCAAACTTATGCTAACTTTGAGCTGTGCTTTGCAGACGGAAGCCCTGAGGGCTTTGACAAAGAAACTATACTTAAAGCCTACGCACAAAAGGAAGAAAGAATTGTATATAAGATTTTGGGAGAAAATCTTGGTATAGCGGATAATACCAATGAAGCCTTAAAACTTGCCACAGGGGACTATGTGGCATTTTGCGACCATGACGATATACTGCCGGAGTATGCACTTTACGAAGTAGTTAAGGCGATAAATGAAAACCCTGCTGCCGACTTTATCTACTCTGATGAAGATAAGATAGATATAGCGGGAAAGACGGTGTTCGAGCCGCAGTTTAAGCCGGATTTTAATAAGGATATGCTTAGGAGTGTCAATTACATTTGCCATCTTTTAGTAGTAAAAAAGGACTTACTTGAAAAACTTAAAGGCTTTGATAAGGCGTATGACGGAGCACAGGACTATGACTTTATACTAAGGGCAAGCGAGCAGGCAAAGCAAATAGTACACATACCAAAGGTTTTGTACCATTGGCGCTGCCATATGAACTCTACGGCAAGCAATCCCGAAAGCAAGCTTTATGCCTTTGAAGCGGGTGAGAGAGCCATAAAGGCACATTTTCAAAGAACTGAGCCCGGTTTGAGCATTGAGTCGATAGAAAAAGGTATAGACTACGGTATATATCATACAAGCTTTAACATTAAAGAAGAACTTATTTCAGTAATCATACCAAATAAAGACCATAGTGAGGATTTGGATAAGGCGATAAAGTCGCTTTTGAAAGGCTCCTATAAGGAACTTGAAATAATAATAGTAGAAAATAACTCTACCGGGAAGGAAACATTTGCCTACTATGAAAACATACAAAAGGAATTTACCAGTATAAAGGTAGTAGTATGGGAGAGGGAGTTTAATTATTCCGCTATCAATAACTTCGGTGTAAAGTATGCTAAGGGCGAGTACCTTTTATTCTTAAATAATGATGTGGAGCTTAAGAATCCGGATTCTATAAAAGAAATGTTTTACTTTATGCAAAGAGAAGATGTGGGCATATGCGGCTGTAGGCTTTTGTATGAAGACGATACCATACAGCACGCCGGAGTGGTCATAGGATTTGGCGGTATAGCCGGACACACCTTTATAGGTTTACATGAAACTCAAAACAGTTATTGTCATAGGGCTATGATTGCTCAGGATTACTCTGCGGTAACGGCTGCCTGCATGATGAGTAAAAAATCCGTTTTTGAAAGTGTAGGGGGATTTAGTGAAGAACTTGCGGTAGCATTTAATGATATTGATTATTGCATGAAGGTAAGAGCCTTGGGAAAACTTGTGGTATATACTCCTTATGCCGTACTTTATCACTATGAATCAAAGTCAAGAGGACTTGAGGATACCCCCGAAAAGGTGGAAAGATTTAACAGAGAAATAGCCACCTTTATGAAAAAATGGGGTGATATACTCAAAAAGGGAGATCCGTATTACAATCCCAATCTTACGCTTAGAAAATCCAACTTTGCACTTAGGGATCTTTTAAAAGAAAGAATAGGAGAGCCATATCATATAGAGGGGATAGAAAAATATATGTAATATTTTTCAAGGTGGAATTATGGAAGTAACAGTCCTTATACCCAATTACAACGGACTTAAGTTTTTATATGACTGTATAGACTGCTTGAAAAAGCAAAGTATTAAGGATTTTAGAATTTTAGTAGTGGACAATGCCTCCGCTGACGAAAGTGTCAAGTGGCTAAAAGAAAATAACATAGATACACTGGTTTTAGATAAAAATTACGGCTTTGCCGGCGGAGTCAATGCCGGTATAAAAGAGGTGGATACCGCCTATACCATACTGCTTAATAATGATACCAAAGCGGATGTATACTATGTGGAAAATTTGCTTAAGGCAATCAAGGCTGAGGAAAAAGTATTTTCCGTAAGCCCTATGATGATACAGGCACAGGATAATAATCGCATAGACGATGCCGGAGACGGGCTTTGTATCATAGGTTTTGCCTACCAGATAGGTGTAGGAGAGTCAATTAAAAGATACGAAAAAAAGATGAAGGTATTTGCAGCCTGTGCAGGAGCTGCCATATATGATACCGCTCTGCTTAAGGAGTTAGGAGCATTTGACGAGGCACATTTTGCCTATCTTGAGGATGTTGATTTAGGCTACAGGGCAAGGCTTTACGGTTACAAGAACCTGTATGAGCCAAGTGCTAAAGTAATACATATAGGCAGTGCCACATCAGGTTCAAAATATAATGACTTTAAGGTAAAACTTGCAGCAAGAAATAATATTTATCTGCATTATAAAAACCAACCGCTTTTGCAGCTTATAATCAATGCACTGCCCATAGCCTTAGGGATGTTTATAAAATTCTTATTCTTTGCTAAAAAGGGATTCCTAAAAGCCTATATAGAAGGTATAAAAGAGGGCTTTGCAAGTTATAAAAAATGCAAAAGAGTTGATTTTAAAAAAGTGAAACTAAGTACCTTGATTATTATTGAATTTGAGCTTATTATAAATATGTTTAAATTCGTCTTACATTTTATAAAAAGAAGAATAGATAGATTGTATTAGTTTGAGAGTAGGTTTACAGTTTGGCAGGTAAAATTCATCTTCGTCAAATTAATAAAGCTTGTAATACGAATTTGTAATCAGACGAAGATGAATATCAGGCAGCAGCCTGATAGATATATATTTATAATATACACCTGAAAGCAAGCTTTCATTTGGTATATTATAAATGTATATCCAACCTGCCAAAACTGTAACATTGCATTAATAAACTTGTATAGCATATACATTTTAACTTTAATTAAATTGTAAATATAAAAATACTAAAATCATGTATAATCATCATGGAGAGTTTTAGATGATAAAGTCTAATCAAAGAAAATTTAACAGAATACAAATGCTGCTGGATGCCTTAGCCATAGTGCTCAGTTATGTTTTGGCATGGTATATTATGTTCGGCTCGAAGAAAAGCTCGTCATTGCTTTCATTAGGCGGATATATGTCGGCACTTATTGTAATAGTACCCCTTTATTTGTTATTATACGATATGTTCAGCTATTATATGCCTAAACGGATTTCAGGCATAGCCACTGAAGTCAGCAATATCTTCAAGGCAAATACCATAGGAGTACTGCTTATTACCTTAGTTTTGTTCTTGGGGTCTAAAAACCAATATTTATATCACTTTTCAAGAATGTTGGTATTTATATTTTATTGTCATACTATTATAATAGAGAGTCTTGAGCGCTTTGTTATCAGATACGCTTTAAGAAACATGAGAAGCGTAGGCTATAATCAAAAGCATATGATACTTCTCGGTTACAGTAGAGCAACAGAAAGTTACATAGACAGAGTACTGGCTAATCCGCAATTCGGTTATAACATAAGAGGAATACTTGATGATACTAAGGAAAGAGGCTTTGCTTATAAGGGGATCAAGGTAATAGGAACTCTTGATAATCTTGAGGGTATTCTTGCAATGAATGTACTCGATGAGATAGCTATAACATTAAGTATAAATAATTACAGTCGCCTTGAGTCTTTGGTAAAAAGTTGTGAAAAGTCGGGAGTTCACACCAAGTTTATACCCGATTATAATCATATTATACCTACTATACCGCATATAGAGGATCTGGACGGCTTGGCAGTTATCAATATAAGATATGTACCGCTTACAAGGTTTTATAATGCAGTTATAAAAAGGCTTATAGATATAATAGGAGCTTTGGCAGGTATAATTGTTTTTTCGCCTATTATGCTTATAGTAGCGATAATAATAAAGCTTACCAGTAAAGGACCTATTATTTTCTCACAGGAAAGAGTGGGGCTTCATAACAGAGCTTTTAAGATGTATAAGTTCCGCTCTATGAAACTTCAGGCGCCACAGGCTGAAAAGGTGGCTTGGACTACGCCGCATGATCCCAGAGTTACGGGTATAGGCAAGTTTATAAGAAAAACCAGCATAGATGAAACTCCCCAATTTTTTAATATACTTAAAGGGGATATGAGTCTTATCGGTCCGAGACCCGAAAGACCTTATTATGTAGAAAAGTTCAAAGAAGAAATACCTCAATACATGATAAAACATCAGGTAAGACCCGGTCTTACAGGTTGGGCTCAAGTAAACGGATACAGAGGAGATACATCCATAGAAAAAAGGATAGAATATGACCTGTATTACATAGAAAACTGGACTATAGGTCTTGATTTAAAAATATTATTTTTAACGGTGTTTAAAGGTTTTATTAATAAAAATGCATATTAGTTTCAAATGAAAGGTAAAAATATGGGTAGAGAAGATATAAACAGATCTAGAAGAAGTCGAATGAAAAACAGCCAAAGGGGCAGAGACGACTCGGGCAAGGTAAAGGGCAAGGGAATTTCCAATGTTGTAAAGTGGATCATACTTGCAGTAGCTGAGGTTCTTACTTTAGGAGTTATTTTCTCCTATGCTTATGTGTCGAAACAATTAAATAAGGTGCAGAGAATAGAGGTCAATAAGGAAGAAGTTAAGAATAACGACATCAGTGTTGAAACTATTAAAAAGATGGAAGGATACCGAACTATAGCTGTATTCGGTGTAGACTCAAGAGACTCGGGAGTAGGAAAGGGATATAACTCGGATGTTATAATAATTGCAAATATAGACCTTGCCACCTCTGAGGTAAGGCTTGCAAGTATTTTCAGAGACAGCTACTTAAACACAGGTTATGATAAGTTTAATAAGATAAACCAAGCTTATGCCATAGGAGGTCCGGAACAGGCACTTAAGGCTATCAACAAGAATCTCGATCTTAATATTACCGAGTATGTAACCTTCAGCTGGAAGGCGGTTGCTACCGGAATCAACATACTGGGAGGTGTGGATGTTGAGATTACAAAGCCTGAGTTCAGGTATATAAACAGCTATATTACCGAGACTGTAAAATCCACAAAGATAGGTTCGGTGCAACTTAAGGAGCCGGGTATGCACCATCTGGACGGTATACAGGCGGTGGCTTATGCTAGACTTCGTTATATGGACTCAGACTATGAAAGAACTGCAAGACAGCGTAGAGTTATACAATTGGCTTTGGATAAGGCGAAGAAATCAGACCTTAAAACACTTAACGACCTTGTAGGAAATATGATGTCAATGGTTGCGACCAACCTTACATGGCAGGACGGGCTTGATGTAATATCTGATATAGGTTCATACAAGATAGTAGATACCATGGGCTTCCCTGAGCATAGAAAAGAGATGAACCTGGGTTCAAAGGGTGCTATAGTAGTACCTAATACTTTGGAGCAGAATGTAATGGAGCTTCACACCTTCCTTTTTGGAGATGAGGCTTACACAGTTTCAAAAACCGTAAAAGAATTGAGCAATGAGATAGCTTATCAAACCAGCAATTACTCCGGAGGAAAGTCAAGCGGAAAGGGCGAAAAGTCAAAGACTACCGAGGCAGAGACTCAAAGCAGTAAGGAGGCGGAAGAATCTTCCAATTCAAGTAATTCAAGCAAGTCTTCAAGTAAGGCAAGCAGAGAATATGAAACCAACAGTAACGGAGAGACTATATGGAATGATGACGAGCCGGATACAGAAGTAACATCAAAGCACGGTTCGGAATCAAGTCAAAGTACGAAGTCAAGTACCTCAGAGTCAAGTTCAAAGCAGGGAAGTTCTTCTTCAGGTGAAGAAAGCAGCAGCTCAAAACAAAACTCAAGTACGGCGGCTTCAAGTACACAAAGCTCAACAGCGGCAAGTACGGCAGCTTCAAGTACACAAAGTACAACAGCGGCAACCACGGCAGCACCGACCACTACAGCTTCGGAAGGTCCGGGAGCCAATCTGCCTACCGTAGAAAATAAGCCGCAATAAACACAAATACTACCTTAATAATACACATTTTATACACAAAGCATTGGTAGAATTAGCAACATGAAAGCTAAGGACACCAATGCTTTTTATATTGATGATTATAACAGCTTTAACAGATTTTTAGAAATCGGATAAAAATAAAAATAGAAATATACTAACATAGTATGAATATAAGGAGGTCTTATATGTCAGAAAATAATTTATACGGATTTGATAATGAGAATATTGAAAATAAAAATAATGAAGTAAATGAGAATATCACAAGGCAGGATGAGGGGCTTGGCATGAGCAACTACGGCAGCACCAACTATGCTGATTTCAGACAGGAGCCGACACAGACACAAAACAGTGCAAGTACAGCGGCAAATAATGAAGCCGTACAACATACAAAAGCGTCATCAGATGCATATACAGCCAATGATAAATTTGACTACTCAGCACAGAGTGATAGTCACATACATAGCGGTAACGGCACTGTGTTAGGAAGCAATTACGAAGCTAATGCCGCATCGGGCGGATATGTAAGTGATGCTGCCTCAAACGATGAACCTCAGTTTGAAGAGCTGCACTATGACAATACTTACGCACAGCAAAGTCCAACAGAACATACAGATCATGAAAATGCTTATACACAGCAAAGTGTTACAGAAAATGAGAACTATAACAATGCCTACGCACAGCAAAGTCCGACAGAGCATGCAGATCATGACAATGCTTATACACAGCAAAGTGCAACAGAAAATGTAAATAATAACAGTGCTTATACACAGTCAAATACTACAGAGAGTACAAGCACTTATGATAATACTTACACAAGACAAAGTGCAGAGTCCAAAAAAACTCATAAAAAAGGATCCGCTTTCAAGAGAATAGTAGGAATAAGTGCAGCAGCCCTACTGTTTGGAACGGTAGCAGGCGGTACCATGTTCGGGGTTAATAATCTGGCTACTAATTTAATGAAGACCGAGGAAGAAAGTACTGCATTAAGTAAAAAAGCTCCCGAAGTAAGCAGTGTAGAGCTTAAGGAGGCAAGTAAGGCAGTAACTACCGCCAACAACTCATCACCTACAGTGGCGGATGTCTCTCCTATAGCAGAGTCTGCCATGCCTTCGGTAGTTGCGATTAAGGGTACGACCTCAGTAGAAGCTTATTCATGGTTTGGAGAAGGCCAAACCTATGATACACCTTCAAGCGGTTCAGGTATAATAATAGGCAAGAATGACACGGAACTTTTAGTTGTGACCAATAACCATGTAGTAGAGGATACCAAGGACTTAAGTGTAGTATTTATAGATAATGAAGAGGTCAAAGCCAGTGTAAAGGGAAGAGACTCTGATAATGATATAGCAATAATGGCGGTTAAGCTTGAAGATATAAAGCCTGAAACCTTAGAAAAAATAGCAGTAGCTCATATGGGAGATTCAGATGAGCTTAAGGTAGGACAGGGAGTAGTAGCTATAGGCAATGCACTCGGTTACGGACAGTCTGTTACTGTAGGTTATGTAAGTGCGATAGACAGAGAAGTTACAACCAAAGATTCTTCCATAAAGAATTTATTGCAAACAGATGCCGCTATAAATCCGGGTAACTCAGGTGGTGCCTTACTTAATATGAACGGTGAAGTAATAGGAATCAATACTGCAAAATATGCATCAACCGAGGTAGAAGGTATGGGTTATGCTATACCTATATCAAAAGTAAAGGATATAATAGCCGAGCTTTCAAGCAAAGAAACCAGAAGTGATAAGGTTGATGAGGCTAAGCAAGGATACCTCGGTATACAAGGAAAGAATATAGGTGAAGATGTAGCAAAAGCCTATGATATGCCAAGAGGTATATATGTATACAAGATAGTTGAAAACAGTTCAGCAGCCAATTCAGACTTAAGAGAAAAGGACATTATCACCAAGGTTGACTCACAGCCTGTAAAGAATATGGAGGAGTTAAAAGAATTACTTTCTTATTATCAAAGTGGAGAAAAGGTAAAACTAACAGTACAAAGGCTTAAGGATAGTGAATATGAAGAAAAAGAAATAGAAATCACCTTAAGTGACCGAAGTGCTTTGCAATAATAGATGGCTGTAAGCCGAAAAAGACTGTATTACACTAAGCTGTAGTACAGTCTTTTTATTGTAAGTAAGAGCTTCGTTCTTGCAAGAGAACAAATAAAGCACCTGCTATGCAAGTGATTGAAATAACCTTAGCGTTATGTAAATGAATATTACTACAGATGAAGTTGTCTATCCGGTGGGTTATACAAAAAATACTTTTTAAGGGCATTTAAGAGGAGTATAAAAAGAGGATAGGTAAATGTATAAAAGGGGCGTTGCAAACAGATAAAAGATTATTTATGAGCAACGCTCTATTTTGATATAATAGATGAATTTTATTAATTTAGTAAAAACTTATAAAAATAAGATATGAATTTTGTAACAGGTTATGCGTTTAACCGTTGTAAAAGCCGGATTCCCAATGTACAATGGATTTGTCGAGAGAAGGATTTATCCTTTCTGCTTAGAATAAAAGAAAAAGAAGGAATAATATGGCACAAAGCAGAGTTAGGATCGTTGATGTTGCAGATGCGCTGGGGCTTAGTACAGCGACAGTTTCAAATGTGATCCATGGTAAAACCGGCAAAATTTCGGATGAAACGGTAAAAAGAGTTCAGCAAGAACTGGAAAAGACCGGATATATTCCCAATATGGCAGGAATTTTGCTTGCAAGAAATAATTCGAGAATTATCGGAGTAGTAGTCAATGACCATCCTAAATATGAGGGCAGGGTTTTAGAAGACGGATTTGTAATGTCCTCATTAAACGCACTTTCTCACGAGGTAAATAAAAAAGGGTATTTCCTTATGATAAAAACAACGACAGATATCAATGAAATCATAGTGTTTGCTTCAATGTGGAATATGGACGGTCTGATCCTAATGGGATTTTGTGAAGCGAATTATGAAAAACTGCGAAATCAAATGAGGATATCCTTTGTTGTATATGACGGCTATTTTGATAAGTGTTCAAAATTTGTTAATCTTGTGATTGATAATTATGACGGAGGCTATAAGGCAGGGGAATATTTTAAGAAGCTGGGGCATAAAAAGGCATTATGTATTTCAGATAATTATATATGTATGGACAAGGAGCGTATTGACGGATTTTGCAAAGCCTTTGCTCCGGGGGAAACTGTAGTTTGGCAAATACCGAATACAAAAAAAGAAAGAGTGCAATTTTATAAGGATAAGTTTTTGGAACTTTCAATGCTTGGTATTACCGGAGTTTTTGCAGTATCCGATTATTATGCACTGGACTTTATGCAATTTTTACAGGGGAGGGGTGTGCGGATTCCGAAAGATTTGCAAATAATCGGGATGGATGACAGTATGGCAAGCAGGGAGAGCATTCCGGCATTGACTACAATTCATCAGGATGCAGATTTAAGGGCAAAGACCGCAATTGAATGTATTGAAGATATGCGTGAAGGAAGGGACTTCAGTACAAGAATAGTTCTTCCGGTAAAACTTATAAAAAGAGAAAGTACAGGGAAATTATAATGTCAGAGTTTGTTAAATCCTTATGTAAAATAGCTGTTCCTGTTACATTGCAGAGTATGTTACAGGCATCATTTTCAATTATTGACCAGATAATGATCGGTCAGCTGGGAGAAATAAATATATCGGCAGTCGGACTATGCGGTAATTTTTCTTTGATTTTTTCTGTAGTAACCGGTACGGTAGGCACTGTTGCAGGGATATTGATAGCACAGTTTATCGGAGCAAAGGATATGAAAGAAGCATGGAGCAGTTTTGATGTAAGCCTGATTGCAGCAGTAATAATATCAGCATTGTTTTTGTTTTCATCAGGAATTTTTCCAGAATATATTCTTGGACTGTATACAAAGGATATGGATATTATAAATATAGGTGCTGTGTATTTTCGTATTATAGCATTTTCATACATTCCGATGGCAATCAGTATAATTTTATCCACATGGCTTCGCTGCAAGGAGCATGCAGTCATACCGTTTTTGGCAAGTCTGTTGGCTGTAGCTGTAAATACAGGACTTAACTATATGCTTATATTTGGAAAAGCAGGGTTTCCTGCTATGGGAATAAAAGGTGCAGCAATTGCAACCCTTGTCTCTCAGTTATTTAATCAGGTATTTATAGTTATCGGATTTATTATTTGCATTAAAAAAGATGGAGATAAGCCGATATTGTCCTTGCATTTTAAAAGAATAAGTATCCCGGATTATTTTATAATGATTATACCTATTCTTGTAAGTGAGTTTCTCTGGAGCTTGGGACAGAATGTGGAATCCGGGGTGTATGGGCATCTTGATACGGCAAACCTTGCGGCATATATGCTTACAGCTCCGGTTCAGGGGCTTATTGTGGGTGTTTTAAGCGGTTTGTCGGCTGCAGCCGGCGTTATGGTCGGTAAGAGGCTCGGAAGGAAAGAGTATGAGGATGCATATAGGGAATCCGGGAAAATTATGATTGCGGGGTTAATAGGTTCGGTCTTTGTATCGACAATGCTTATCTTGTCGGCAGGAGCCTATACCGGATTGTACCGGGTGGATCATAATGTAAAAGAGCTTGGAAAAATTCTTCTTGTTATATTTGCATTATATGCTCCGGTAAAGGTTGAAAACATGATTCTTGGAGGAGGCATTATAAGAAGCGGAGGCAATACAAAAATTATAATGATTATTGACATTGTAGGAACATGGTGTATAGGAATTCCTCTTTGTCTGCTTGCAGCATATGTGTTTAAGTGGGGAATTGTAGGTGTATATACATTACTTACCACAGAAGAAATATTCAGACTTGTTGTATCACTTATTATTTTTAAGAAACGCACATGGATGATCAGTTTAGCATAGTGCTGTAATACTAAAGATTTGTAGGGGAGTTGGCAACATAAACAATGGCTATTTGTCTACTCCAATAGGTATACAAAATACAAATATTTATATATAATGGAAAAATCTATACCTGGGAGGTTTTAGCGTGGAAAAATACAGTATTGCCTTGGCTAAGGAAAAAGATTTGCCAATTATCAATAAAATTTATGAAACTGCAAGAAGCTTTATGAAGGCAAACGGAAATAAAACACAGTGGAAGGATAACTATCCTGAATCAGATCTTATAAAAGAAGACATAGAAAGTAAAAGATTATTCGTTATATCCGGTGAAGACTCTGTGATACACGCAGTCTTTGTCTTTATGATAGGCAAAGATAAAAGCTACGAAAAAATAACAGGTTCATGGCTTTTGGACATGGAGTACGGAGTAATACATCGTGTGGCTTCAGACGGTAAGATTCCTAAAATCATGGATAAGGTAGTGGCTTTTTGTGAGAAGCAAATACCTCATCTTAGGATAGATACACATGAGGATAATAAGGTAATGCAGCACCTTATAGAAAAAAACGGTTTCAAAAAATGTGGTATTGTTTATGTGGAAGACGGAACTGAAAGATTTGCATACGAAAAATTTTAATTTTTTCTTGACACATAAGAGGCTATAGGTTATAATACACCATGTGTTAAAGAGACAGCAATGTTGAATACGGGGTGTGGCTCAGTTTGGCTAGAGTACCTGGTTTGGGACCAGGGGGTCGCAGGTTCGAATCCTGTCACCCCGATTTTTACCGGTGAGTATCACTGGTAATTTTTTTTGAGTCTGTAGCTCAGCAGGATAGAGCATCGGCCTTCTAAGCCGAGGGTCAGGGGTTCGAATCCCTTCAGGCTCGTTTTGCAGGTGTAGTTCAATGGTAGAACATCAGCCTTCCAAGCTGAATACGTGGGTTCGATTCCCATCACCTGCTTTTTGCATAAAGTATAGTAAAGGCAGTGCCTTATAAGCTCTTAGCAAATATTTATGGTGGGTGTGGCGAAGTTGGTTATCGCGCCAGATTGTGGCTCTGGAGGCCGTGGGTTCGAATCCCATCATCCACCCTTTATATAATGACATATAGTGGGCTATAGCCAAGCGGTAAGGCACGGGACTTTGACTCCCGCATTCGTTGGTTCAAATCCAACTAGCCCAGTTGTAAGACATCGCCTAGCGGTGTTTTTTTGTATTACAGGGGTGGCGAAAGGAAATTATTTCTTTATATCAAACACCACCTTTTAGATGAGGAGAGGGATAAATACCCTACTCGATATTTACATATTAGTTACAGTTTTGGTAGCTCATTTATCTTCGTCAAAAAACTGAAAATGTTTAAATTTTATCTATAAATTAAACGAAGATAAATTCCGGCAGCAGCCTGACAGATATACATGTATATCCAACTGACTGAACTGTAACACATATTATTGCAAAGGAGATCATATGAGCATAAGAATAGGTATAGTAGGTTACGGAAACCTTGCAAAGGGAGTAGAGTGCGCTATAAAACAGAACAAGGATATGGAATTAAAGGCGGTATTTACCAGAAGAAATCCTGAAAGCATAAAACTGCTGACAGAAACTGCCAAAGTGTACTCTGTAGATAAAGCCTTGGAGCATAAAGACGAAATAGATGTAATGATTTTATGTGGAGGAAGTGCAACCGACCTGCCTGAACAAACAAAGGAATTTGCTAAAAATTTTAATGTAATAGACAGCTTTGACACTCATGCCAATATACCTGAGCATTTTGCAAAGGTAGATAAGGTAGCAGGTGAAAGCAAGCATATCGCAATAATATCCGTAGGTTGGGATCCGGGTATGTTTTCGCTTAACAGACTTTATGCACAGTCAATACTTGCCGAAAGCGAGACCTATACATTTTGGGGCAGGGGTGTAAGCCAAGGACATTCCGATGCCATAAGAAGAATAGAGGGTGTGGAGGATGCAAAACAATATACGGTACCTGTGGAGGAAGCCTTAGAAGTAGTGCGTTCAGGAAGTAATCCTAAGCTAAGTACAAGACAAAAGCATACAAGAGAATGTTTTGTGGTGGCTAAAGAGGGGGCTGATAAGGAAAGGATCGAGGCGGAAATAAAAAATATGCCGAATTACTTTGCTGATTATGATACCTATGTGCATTTTATTTCTATGGAAGAGCTTAAGAAAAATCATAGCGGCATACCTCACGGAGGATTTGTTATCACAAGCGGTAAAACCGGCTGGGAGAATAAGGACAATAATGTAATAGAATATAAGTTAAAACTTGATTCAAACCCCGAATTTACCTCTTCCGTACTCGTAGCCTATGCAAGGGCTGCATATAGGCTTAGCAAGGAGGGGGTAAGCGGCTGTAAGACGGTATTTGATATAGCTCCTATATATTTAAGCAGTAAGAGTAAGGAAGAATTGATGAGGGAAATGTTATAGCCGGAATAACTTTTTACTAATTAGCTGATTTTGCTTATCAATTAAAATACTAAGTTTGCAAGTTTAGTCTGTTGCGCTGTTTGTTTATGGCTCAAATTTGTGGGGTGCAACAAAGCGTAATTTGAAATAATGCTACCACAATCCCATCGGCTTTAGACGGTGGGTTAAGGTAGTATAAGAAAAAACAATAGGGCAGGGACTGCCCGAATTAACGCCTGTGGAGATAGTAGGTTGCGAGGTCAGCGAAGCAGGAAGCCCATAGGCTTTAGACTATGGTAGTTCACTAAGTACTTATTATTATTCGTATATGCATCACATCTGTAGGTTTTGCGTGCAACAAATTCGGCTGCCGGTTGTTTTAGTGTTTATAAGCGGCTTATATAGTAAAAAATACCAAAGTTAACCGGCTTGTTTTGTAAGTTATATACTAAGTAAGATTAAGAATAAAAGAGTTGTTGTTTTTAAGAAAGAAGTAGTATAAGATGATAATTATCATATTTTTATACTTTTTCTTAAAACTACAGCTCTTTTTTATATGATTTGATACTAATAGTTGTTTTTATTCTTAAAATATTGAATAAAGCCCTTCAATATGATATTATATATCAACAAGTGTTAACTAAAGTAATTTTTTGTAATTAAGAGGGAGAAAAAATATGTTGTTAGCAAGAATGAAACTAAAGGAAGAAGTAAGTGTAAGACAGGTTCAAAAAGATGCCGAAGAATTCTACAGAGGCGGATACTTTTGCTGTGAAGCTATAATGGCGGCAATTAAGAAGAATTTTGAACTTGATGTGGCAGATGAAGTTATTGCTATGGCATCAGGTATGTCCGTAGGCGCAGGTCGCTCGGGCTGTATGTGTGGAGCCGTAAATGGCGGTATACTGGCACTTGGAATGCTTTTTGGTCGTACAGAACAAAAAGGTCCTAAAGATCCTGATGTTGTAAAGTGTATGGAGCTTACGCATGAGCTTCATGATTGGTTTAAGAACAATAACGGCAAGAAGTCTGTGTGTTGTAGAATTCTTACAAGAGAATTTGACATGGGCAAGGGTGAGCACAAAGAACAATGTATAAGATATACAGGTCTTTGCGCAGGAAAGGTAGCCGATATAATAGTGAGGGAATGTGGACTGACCAATACAGATCCTGAACCTTTTGCAGCATAGAAAGGTAAGGGTGTATGAAAGAGCTTATAAAAAAAGTACCGGTTCCGTTATGCGGACTTATGTTAGGTACAGCTGCACTGGGGAATCTTTTGCAAAGTTATTCTGAGATTGCAAAAAATATATGCGGAGTTTTAGCGGTATTTTTACTTGTTCTGGTATTACTGAAACTGCTTATGTTTCCGGCTATGATAGCTGAGGAGATGAAGAATCCTGTATCGGCAAGTGTTATGGGTACTTTATCAATGGCTTTGATGATATTGTCAACCTATGTAAAGCCGTATATAGGGCAGGCTGCCTTCTTTATATGGGCAGTTGCGGTTTTTCTGCATATTATACTTATAATTTATTTTACCTTTAAGTTTATAATAAAACTTGATATGACTAAGGTATTTGCAAGTTATTATATAGTTTATGTAGGAATAGTAACCGCATCGGTAACGGCACCGGCTTTTGAAATGACAACTTTTGGAAACTTTGCATTCTGGTTCGGTTTTATTACCTTTGTTTTACTGTTTATTATGGTAAGCATAAGGCATGTAAAATTTGCTCAAATACCCGAGCGGGCTAAGCCTCTGATTTGTATCTATACCGCACCCCTAAGCCTTTGTATAGCAGGTTATATACAATCAGTTACTCCAAAGTCAATAAGTTTTGTTGTAGGTATGCTTATAGTTGCCACAGGTATATATGTATTTGCGTTGGTGCAGGCGATAAAGTGCCTTAAATTCCAGTTTTATCCAAGCTTTGCATCATTTACCTTCCCATTCGTCATAAGTGCTATAGCTACAAAGCAAACTATGGCTTTTGCCATAAAGCAGGAAATGACATTGCCGTTTATTAATTACTTAGTGATTTTTGAAACGGTTGTGGCAGTTGCATTACTTGTATATACCCTTGTAGGTTTTATGAAGTTTATCTTTGTGAAGAAATAGAGAGTGAATTATTTGCAAAAAGTTAAGCATATTTGTAAATGTAAAGCAAACTGAATAGATGAAAATTCCTAGAGACAACATTTTAGCTGAATTTATATTTGGCGAGGGTGTTGTCTTTAGTTTTTGTAATTAATATCATTCAAACTTAGCTTATATTAGGGGAATTCTGATTTATCGGGGAGTTAGTAACATAAACAATTAGGCAGCAATAATTAACAGAAACACTCCCTATT
>ERZ773054.380-NODE-380-length-35744-cov-10.942587_pt1 | contig 35744 bp, 26 predicted proteins | sample MGYA00580630_ERZ773054 | MGnify/ENA primary metagenome ERZ773054 (study PRJEB29015, sample SAMEA2737994) | human oral metagenome | biome: human oral; feature: human-associated habitat; material: dental | place: China | collected 2115 ... | reverse complement strand
AATCGTCCAAGATTCGTATAAGCTTCCTATAAGCTTTCTATAAGCTAAGTACACTCTTCTACTACCTTCGACTATCTCCGATATTCTCCGAATCCGTACGAATTTTTACTGTATGCTCAGAAAACTGCAATTTTTGCATTTCTGGTATTATTGGCATTATTGGCATTTTGGGTATTAAAAAATAATCTCTACTTTTGCACCTTAATCAGCAGTTCGAAGAGTCGGCAAAATGAAAAAACTCTTACTTCTTACTTTTTACCTCCTGCTCACCTCTTGCGGTATTTTCTACAAGAAAATCACTCCGCCTGAGGTAACCTATCCGTACCAGAAACCTCAAATTACTGCACTAAATGATACGTTGCGGTATTTTCAGGATAACTATATTGCAAAAAATCAACAAGGCTTGTGGGAGCTCTACCTTTCAGGAAATCCCTATCAGTTAGGGCTCAATTCGGGTGCCCTTACCGAGCCTTTGTACCACCGTCAGGACAGTCTACTTTTTGTTAAACTCAATCATTTCGTACCTTCACAGCGCAAACAGCGTTTTTTGCGCAAGTTCGTCAAGTGGTTCAATCGAGATATCAATAATTGTGTCATACCCCCTTTCCGGCAAGAACTCTGGGGACAAGCTCAGTACTCCGATACGATTTTCAACTACATAGCCCCTGCTTATCAGCGTACCCTTTACCTACATTCGGCTCACGATTTAGGACACGCTTTGCAAGATTTGATGCTCGTAGGCTGTTCTTCGTTAGCGGTTTGGGGCGATAAAACCGAAGATGGTGAGCTCCTTATAGGGCGCAATTTCGATTTTTATCTCTCCGATGACTTTGCTACTGAAAAAGTAGTGCGATTTGTGCGTCCTGAGGAAGGCATTCCTTTTATGAGTTACGCTTGGGGCGGAATGATAGGTGTGCTCTCGGGTATGAATCTCGAAGGTCTTACGGTTACTATCAATGCGGGAAAGTCATCTATTCCGCTGAAAGCTCGGACTCCCATTTCTCTCCTCTGCCGTGAAATCTTGCAGTACGCCAAAAATATCGATGAGGCGATTGCCATTGCTAAAAAGCGAAAGGTATTCGTGTCCGAAGCTATAATGGTGGGGAGTGCTACCGACGGCAAAGCAGTAATCATCGAGGTATCACCCAAAAAGTTTGGGGTGTACGAAGCTCCTAATGCAGTGCTTTGCGCCAATCATTTCCAAAGTGAAGTATACAAGAAAGATAAGAAGAATCTCAAACAGATACGCACTTCGCATTCAGCGTATAGATATGCCAAAATGCAGGAGTTCCTAACAGAAGAACCTAAGCTGAACCCCTCTAAAATAGCTACACTCCTCCGCAGTACCGAAGGCTTACACGCCGATTCCATAGGCTATGGCAATGAGAAAGCGCTCAACCAGCTATTGGCACATCACGCAGTAATTTTTAAACCTCAAGAACGCTTGGTATGGGTATCGACAGCTCCTTATCAGTTGGGCACTTTTGTAGCCTATGATTTAAAGCAGATATTTGCTACCAAAGCTTATCCGTCGCACAGCCCTTATCCTCAAACTTCATTAAATATTCCGCCCGACCCTTTTATGTACACCCAAGCGTTTAAGGATTACGAAGCGTATAGGGCATTAGAGCAACGGATAGAAACACATTTGCGCGAACACACCCCTATTGTAATAGATGAGGTAAAGCACATAACAAGTCTCAACCCGCATTATTGGAAAGCCTATTATTTATTAGGGCGAGCTTATCAAACACAAGGTAACAAAGAAACCGCACACCAGCTCTTCCAAAAAGCCCTCCAATGCGAAATACCGTATAGTGAAGAACGAGAAAAGATTCAAAAGTTAGTCAATAAAAATTAGTAACACGTATTAAACTTGCTTTTGCAGAAATCTAAAAAGAATTGTCTTACTAATTAGCATCAGTTTGATATATATAATACTGATTTACAGTTGTGTTTACATTATAATCAGTAAAATCTAAACAACTCGTTGCTAAAATCCGTGCAATCCGTCTAATCTGTGCGAGAGTTTAAAGTAGCGAACCAACTTATTTGTTTGATTTTTTTAAGATTTGTAAGATTTCTGTAGCGTAAGCTACACTTTTCTTACATCGAACTCACATCAATTAACCATTAATCATTAATCATTAACCATTAATCAGTCGCTTTCTCCATTGCTTCATCAAACAAAGGTTTATAGAATTCAGGCAGTTCTTTTTGGAATTTATTTTGGTAAACTCTTTGGAGTACCTCATAAGGTTGCAGGTCGTTTAAAGTAATTTCCTTTTGCAAAGTCTCCTTTGTAGTACTTTGTTGCTGTTGGTAGCGCACATCTATACGCGCCAAACGCACGTGTTTATGAGCGATAGCTTTCAGTATGCTGTTTTTGAGTTCAGGAGCGGGTTCGTTTAGTAATACTTTTACTTCTAAATAAGGGGCAGGAGTATGAGTAGTTCCCTTAGGCAAAGAAGCCAAAGCATTCAGTACTTCTTTAACCGGTAGGGGTCGCTCAGGCACGCTTAACATAGGAGTATGCAACGGAATAGGTACAGCTTTAATGTCCTGTACACGTCCTTCTTCTAATGAAAAAGCTACCACTTGATGCTGATAATGCTTTTCTGAAAATGATAAGGGTATAGGGCTTCCCGAGTAGCGTATATGAGCTTTACCACCTAAGGCTTGAGCTTTGTGAATATGTCCCAAAGCAATATATTGTAACACGTCAGGAAAGCTCGTAGGTTTAAAGCCTTCCATTCCCCCAATAATAGGACGCTCAGCTGTGTCCTCATCGCTGAGTTCTGCTCCCAAAGCGTGCAGATGCCCCATAGCAATCAGCGGTTTCCCTTTGGCAATAGTCAAAGCCTTTTCCGTAATTTCGCGGTAGAAAGCCTCTACCCCTTGAGTATAATCGGGGTTAGTATCTTCATTTTTAGGAGTATCCCCTAAGCGGAGAAAAGGCACGGCAAGGCAGTAAGCCATTACTTCCCCCTTTTCGTAAAGCGGAATGATAAGGCGCTTGTAATCTATCTCTCTTTGTTCATTTCTTTTCACATATCCCACCAAATGTACTTGTGTATCTTCCAAGAGCGGTTGTGGCATTTCAAGGCGTACAGGCGAATCGTGATTACCCGCAATAGCTATAATTTGCAGTTGGGGGAAGCGTTCAGTTGCTTGATGAAGAAAATGATAAAACTGCTTTACCGATGCCACTGCAGGGTTAGCAGTATCAAACACATCACCACTGATAAGTAAAACATCAGTATGTTGTTCTTCAATAATTTGCAAAAGATTATCCAAGAAATATTGATGTTCGTTATAGCGGTCGTATTGGTAAAACGTTTGTCCTAAGTGCCAATCGGCAGTATGTAGCAAGTTCATTTTTCAGTTATTTATTTTCTCAAATCGCAAAAATAATGTATATTTGCCATATTTTTGTATACTAATGGAAAATAATTATAAAATGGTAGCCAAAACTTTCTTTGGCTTTGAAGATATTTTAGCTGATGAATTGCGCAATTTAGGGGCTATGCACATAACCAAAGGCGTTCGCAGTGTACAGTTCGAAGGTGATAAAGGCTTTATGTATAAGGCGAACCTCTGCTTGCGTACCGCTTTAAAAATACTGAAACCTATTGCTTCTTTTTATGTGCGTAATGAGAAAGAATATTACCAAAAACTCTATAACTTCAATTGGCAAACCTACCTAAGAGTAGACCAGACCTTCGCTGTTACAGCCACCTTACAAACCGAACTTTTTAATCACTCTCAATACGTGGCTTTAAAAGCCAAAGATGCCATTGCTGATGCTTTTCGCAATGCCACAGGTCGTCGTCCCAATGTAGATGTATTACACCCCGATGTGGCGATACATATTCATATTCAGCGCAACGAAGTAATTGTGTCACTCGATAGTTCGGGCAATTCACTGCATCAGCGCGGGTATCGTACAGCTACCAATATAGCTCCTATCAACGAGGTGCTTGCTGCTGGTATCCTACTACTCAGCGATTGGCAAGGGCAGTGTGATTTCTTAGACCCTATGTGTGGTAGTGGTACTTTTTTGATAGAAGCAGCTATGATAGCTTGTAATATTCCAGCCAATGTACACCGAAAAGAGTTCGCTTTTGAACGTTGGAATGATTTTGATGAAGACCTCTTTAATCTTATCTTTGGTAGTTGTATTAAAAAAATACGAGAGTTTCACCACCAAATTGTAGGATATGATAAAGCACCGTCAGCAGTAGCCAAAGCCAAAGATAACTTAAAAAACGCCGACCTATCTGAGTACATTCAAGTATTCCAAAAAGACTTTTTTGCTACTGAAAAAGAAGATAAACAGCAACCATTACATATGGTGTTCAATCCACCTTACAATGAGCGCCTACAAACCGATGTAGAACAGCTTTACTCATCGATAGGCAACACTCTTAAACATCATTACCCCAATACCGATGCGTGGTTTATCACTTCTAATTTAGAAGGTATAAAATATGTAGGATTGCGTCCTTCACGAAAAATAAAACTCTTTAATGGCAAATTAGAAAGCCGATTGTTACAATATAAGATGTACGAAGGAAGTAAGAAAGCTAAAAAACAAGCTGAAGAGTAAAGTTTTATTTTACAAAGGGCATTACCATTAAATAGAAATTGAGATATTGTCCCAATAATATAAGAATAGCTGTTCCAAAAAGGAGTGGCTTTTTTTGTTTGGCTCGTGAGGATAACAAGATGAGAAAAGGTAGTGCAAAACTGAGAATAAGCATTGCTACAATAGCCTCTCCATAGCCTTTGCTGAGAAGAGTTTGGTAATAAACAGTTTCTTCAGGGATATTGGCGTACCATATCAGCATATATTGTGAGAACCACAAATACGCCCAGAATATAGAGAATCCAAAGAGGTATTTGCCTAAATCAGAATAGTGTTCTGGCTTGCTAAATAAGGTAATGAGGGCAATACCTGAGAGCAGAAAACTGCTGAGCAATTGCCACGCAAAGAGGGTGCTGTGCCATTCGGGAGTAAGACTTAAAAGCCAATCCCACGCCATTGGAGTTTCGGTAAGAAAGAAAATAACTAAAAATAGTACGTGAGGCGTTAAAGTCTTAAACTTTTTTAAAGTATAGCGATACCCCACCCATACTGCCATATAGCCTACAGTACGCAATAAAAAATAAGGTTCGCGATGCACTATATACAGCACTCCCAATAAAACTAATAACACTAACCATAAAGGTGTTGTGATACGCTTCATTATAGGGTATAAATCGGTTACCCATTCCGCGTGCGTAACTTTGTTAATAGCATAGAACACCAGCACCCCTACCAACGTAAGCGCTATAAACAACAGAATTGAATATGTTAAAAACAATATGCTCATACTTCTTATCTCTTATCTCTTAGCTGTTCAACGTACATTGCTACTTGCCAGCGTTCTTTCTCACTCAGCTGATTAGCAAAAGCGGGCATTGTATTGTGCCCGTAGTAGAGCACGTGGTAAATACTGCCTTCGGTGAGTTCTCTGCTCTTGTAGTTGGGAACGCCTAAAATCTTCTCCCGTTGAACTAAAACTCCTTTGCCGTCACCTTTCTCACCGTGACAGAGCGCACAATAGATGCCGTAAAGTGCTTTGCCAATGGTTAGGTTTTGAGTTTGTTGTAGGGTGTCAGTTGCTAAGGGGTTGCGCAACTGAGCTTTGGCTTGCTCGTAACCTTCAATAGTATTAGGGTAGCGGTAGGGCAACTCTCCTCTTTTTACAGTGTGTTCAGGAGGAGAGAGCGGAGCAACTTCATAAGTTTTATAAGCAGGACTTTCGTACATATCGGGCATAAACTCAATATTGCGCTCTTGCTTGTTCCTACACCCAACTACCAATAATATTAGCAATAAATACTTTATATAATTATTAAAATGTTTCATTTCTTACCTCTTACTTCTTATCTCTTACCTGAATTACAAATTTATCATCACTACTTTTCTTTATAGGATTTTCAGCTTTTTTGAATGGATATAACCTACTTCTGATAAAGAAACTAATCACCAATAGATGCGCTGCAAAATATACAACCAACTCAAATATTACGGGTACAAAAGCGGGGAGGTTTTGCCAGAAAGTGGCATTAGGTTTTCCGCCAATATCCATTGGCCAATCTTTTATCATTGTGAAATAGGTGAGCCAACAACCGAAAAACAAGCCTATGAGTCCGTATAGAAAAGTGGCTTTGCCTAAGCGAGTGCGCTTGAGCTCTAAGGCTTCGGCTAAACCGTGTACATAGAAAGGGGTATATACTTCTTGAATTTCCTTCCCTTCTGATTTTAATTCTTTTATTTTATCTAAAAGAGAATCAGGAGTGTCTAAAATTATCACTACTCCCTGACACCTGTCCCCTGACACCTGAGACCTAAGACCTGACACCTGAGATCTGCCTCCTTTCACCTCAGCTTGTGCAATCATTGGGAAACTCCTTGCATATAATAAAAACAACAAAAAGAAGAACCCCAAAGTGCCTACAAATATCCCTATATCCACCCACGTCGGACTGAACATCGTCCACGACGACGGCAGATAACCGCGGTGTAGTGAGGTAACGATAATCACAAAACGCTCAAACCACATCCCTACACATACCGCCAAAGCAACACCTACTGAGAAAGTGATACTACGGCGTAACTTTTTGAACCATAAAAGTTGAGGCAGGACTACATTGCAAATAATCATCGTCCAGAATGCCCACGCATAAGCACCTGTAGCACGATTGCGGAATACGTATTGTTCAAATTCTGAGTGAGAGCGCATTACCATAAAAAACTCGGTGAGGTAAGCAACCGCTACAATACTACCTGCAACTAACATTACAATGTTCATCAGCTCAATGTGTTTCAGGGTGATATAAGCTTCTAACTTACATACTTTGCGCAAGATAATCAGTAGCAAACTCACCATTGCAAAACCCGAAAAGATAGCTCCTGCTACAAAGTAGGGCGGGAAGATAGTAGTGTGCCAACCAGAGACCACCGAAGTAGCAAAATCAAAAGAGACAATAGTATGCACTGAAATGACTAACGGAGTGGCAATACCTGCCAAGAGCAACATTGTTTCTTCCATACGTTGCCAATCTTTGGCGCGACCACTCCACCCAAAACTCAGCAAGCTGTAAATCTTCTTCTGAAAAGGCTTGAAAGCACGGTCGCGGAGCATCGCAAAATCGGGAAGTAAGCCCACCCACCAAAACACTAAGGATACCGAAAAGTAGGTAGCAATAGCAAACACATCCCATAGCAAAGGCGAGTTGAAATTGTCCCACAACGAGCCGTATTGGTTAGGAATAGGCAAGTTGAAATGCAATAACCACGGTCTGCCTAAATGCAGTATCGGGAAGATACTCGCTTGCAACACCGCAAAGATAGTCATTGCTTCAGCTGAGCGATTGATAGTTACCCGCCACTGTTGGCGAAAGAGCAACAATACTGCTGAAATGAGTGTTCCCGCGTGCCCGATACCTATCCACCACACGAAGTTGGTGATGTCCCACGCCCAGCCTACGCTTTTGTTGAGCCCCCACGCGCCTATGCCGTCGCGTAAGGTTACCCATATTGCCCATATCCCCCAGAGGGTCGCAAGAAGGGTAATGCCAAAGGCAATCCACCACGCACGCGAAGCACGACCTTCGATGGGGCGTGCTATATCTTCACTGATGGTATGATAGGATTTATTTACCATTTACTTTTCACTTTTCACTATTCACTACTTTTACTTGATACACCACATTAGGGTCGGTATTGAGCTCTGCTAAAAGCTGATACATACGATCGCTGGCACTGAGTTGTGCAATTTTGCTTCCTTCTTCGTTAGCATCGCCAAATACCATAGCTCCTGTATTACAAGCAGCGGCACAAGCCACTACATTGTTAAACTCTCCTGGGGCAACCGCACGACCTTCTCTTTTGGCTTTTAGTATTACCGCTTGGGTATTCTGGATACAGAGAGAACACTTTTCCATTACTCCTCGCGAACGTACCGTTACATCGGGGTTGAGCACCATACGCCCTATTTCGTTGTTCATATTGTAGTTGAACTGCTTGTTTTCACTATACTGAAACCAGTTGAACCGGCGTACTTTGTAAGGGCAGTTATTGGCGCAATAACGCGTACCTACACAGCGATTGTAAGCCATTTGGTTTTGTCCTTGCTGTCCGTGAGCCGTAGCGATTACAGGGCAAACAGTCTCACAAGGGGCATTATTACAATGCTGACACATCACGGGCTGAAAACCAACACACCTTTGTTCGTCTTCTCTTGATTCATAACGATCAATGCGCAACCAGTGCATATCGCGCGAGCGACGCACTTCTTCTTTGCCTACTACAGGCACATTGTTCTCGGCGTGACAAGCGATCACACAAGCCGCACAACCCGTGCAAGCATTCAGGTCGATAGAGAGTTTAAAGTGATGTGGGGTAGTAGGGTCTTTCTTTGTTTTAGGAGGTTGAGGATTCCACACTTCGGCAGAGGAGTTTAAGAAAGTATCTAAACTGATTTCTTTAAGGATATTTTTACGCCCTACCAATTCATTTTGCAGTTGCAAGCAGGCAAATTCGTGTGTGCCGTCTGCTTTTTCTATCTGTACGCCTTGGTTTTTACAATGGTCTTTATAAAGAGGGAAGGCATTGACGCCCACTTGCATTTCGGCTTGTATGCCTGCCTTGCGCCCATAACCTAAGGCAAGCCCCACACTGCCTTGCGCTTGTGCAGGGGTGATAAGTACGGGAGCAACAATAGTTTTACCATTACCACTGATTTTCGCCTGATGTCCATCTAAAGCACCATCAGCAGTATGCCAATTCTCAATATTTAGACGTTGGGCATCGGCGGGGTGCATCGTGAGGAAGTTATCCCACGTAGTGCGGTGGATAGGTTCGGGGAGCTCTTGTAGCCAAGGATTGTTAGCTTGCTGTCCGTCTCCCAAAGCAGTGCTGGTGTAGAGGGTGAGTTCAAAAGGCGATTCCGTTTGGCTTATAAGCAATTGAGAGATAGATATATCGGTAAAAGATTCTTTGGTGCGGAATAAACTTAGTCGTTCCTCTTCTTGTTGTTCAAAATCAAATCTTTTTTCCTTATCTACAAAAGTGCCGTCGTGTAGGGCTTGTTCCCAAGGAAATCCTTTTAAAATATGGTTTTCCCAATGAGCTTTGATAAAATCGTAATAGCTCTCCTTGTGTCCTATCCATTGCAAAAAACAGTCTTGCCATTGGCGGGTGTTGAAAAGCGGACGAATACAAGGCTGCATCAGTCCGTAGTGCCCGTATTTAAATTCTACATCGCCCCACGACTCTAAATAATGAGGTTGAGGCGCCCAAAGGGTCGTTTGCTGGGCAGTTTCATCAGCACGTATCGCAAAGGATACTGAAAAAGGTACTTTCTTCAAGCCTGAGACAAACACTTCAGCGTTAGGCAAACTGTATAAGGGGTTGAGATTGTTGATAAAGAGGGCACCTACCTTACCTTCGTTCATATCAGTGAGTAGCTGTTGTAGAGCTTTAACATTACCTTTGCGGATAAGCACGGGAGTTTGAGGCAAGAAAGCTTCACTTTGGAGATGTTCATTGATAGCAAAAGCGATTAATTGAGCTTCAACGCTATCAATACCTGTTACTATTAAGGCTTTGCTACCCGCTTTTTTGAGTTCGGAAGCTATTTTCTTTATTTTGTCTTCAATAGTAACTTTATTCTCCTCTTTTTCTATAATAGAGGTTGGAAAATGAAATTGTTCATTCTCCTCAAAACCTTTTAGGTATTGGAAACAGTAAGCTAATGCTTTTTTCACTTGGTCAGGAGTGAGTGCGATACGCTCATCGGCATTAGCGCCTGTAAGGCTGAGGTTAGCTTCCAACTGAATATGACGCGACATTCCGTTTGCTTTGCTGGGGATACGCCCTTGCGCATAGCCTGCTTCATAGCCCCCGCCATTCCAATCGCCCAAGAAATCGGCATCAAAGGAAACGATGAGCTTTGCCTTGCTGAAATCGTAATCGGGCATTGCACGCAGTCCACAACGTTTCTCAAAAGCTCTGAGAGTAGCCTCTTCTGAGATGGTATCGTATTCTATAAGTTTAAAGGTGGGGTATTTTTCTTTTAATAGTTCTACAAGAGCATAACTCGACGGACTGGCGAGTGTTTGGCTGAGCATCACAATTTGCTTTCCTTCAGCTTTTGCTTTCTCTAAAGCTGTAATGGCTTTAGTATCTAGCTGTTGCCATAATTCCCCTCCTTGAGAGAGGGTAGGAGAGGGGTTTCTATTTTCATCGTATAAACTCAATACCGATGCCAATATCCTTGCATTCACTGCCCCTCCTGCTTTGGCTTCGGGGTTGCGCAATACAGCAATGGGTCGCCCTTCGCGAGTTTTCACCAGTACGCTGGCAAAGTCAAAACCATCGGCGATGCAAGTAGCGTAGTAATTGGCTTCACCTGCTACAATGCTTTCGGGCTGTATCACATACGGAATTGTTTTGTGTACCGCCCCTTCGCAACCTGCTAAGGCAGCCACCGCTGTAGAAAAACCTAAGAATTTTAGGAAATCCCGCCGTGAGGTAATGGTATTATGTATAGTCTCATTTGTCATTCGTAACTCGTAATTATTAGTAGTGGCATTTAGCACATTCTAAGCCTCCCATTTCGGCAACTGTTAGTTTGGCTACATTTAGCTTTTTAGCCAAAGCCTTATGCACTTCTTCATAGTGCTGATAATAAGGGTTGTTAGCATTCACAGGCATTTGACGGTGGCAGTTTATACACCACCCCATCGTAAGAGGAGCGTACTGCTGTACCACCTCCATTTGTTGTACTTCGCCGTGACATTTCTGACATTCCAATCCACCTACAGCTACGTGCTGACTGTGATTGAAATAAGTAAAGTCGGGGAGTTTGTGAATGCGTATCCACTGCACCCCTTTAGGAGTGCCCGTATAGCGAAATTTCTGCTCGTCCCAGCCCACTGCTTCGTATAATTTCTTGATTTCTTTGGTGTAAAATTCCTTAGTGTAACCATTGGCGAGATCCTCCTCACCTTCATATTCCGAAATGGTATTATGGCAACCCATACATACATTGAGTGAGGGCACACCTGCTACTGCCGAAGTCCGCGCCCCTGAGTGGCAATATTTACAATCGATTTGGTTATCACCTGCGTGAATTTTATGAGAGAAGTGAATAGGTTGTATAGGTTCATAGCCCTCGTCTACCCCTATCTGCATCAGAAAGGCGTAAAGAGCGTAAGTAATACCTAAAAAGGCAATGATAAGGGTTGATATAATGATAATCTTTTTCAATTGATAATTCATAATTGACAATTGACAAATAATGCCGTTGCGTTACAAATTTTGCCAAAGTTTTAAATTTTGGCAAAGTTGAAGATGTATCCTCTTTACTTGTTCTTTGGCACTTTCTAAATCTATGTTTTCAATCACCACATTTGAAAGGGCAATGCGCTGGGCATCACTCCATTGTTGTGCTATACGCGCTCGCACTTGGGCTTCGGTGCAATGGTCGCGTGCCATTACACGGGCAATACGCACCTGCTCAGGTGCTGTAACCGTGATGATATAATTACAATCCTTATAGCTTCCACTCTCAAAAAGGATAGCCGCTTCTTTCAGCACATAAGGTGAAATTTGCTTCTTTGCCCACTGTTTAAAATATTTTGCAAGGGCAGGATGTACAATACCGTTGAGTATCGCTAATTTCTCAGGGTTGTTGAACACAATCTGGGCGATATAAGCGCGGTTATACTCCCCATTTTGGTAAGCCTCCTCACCAAAAGCAGCGATAATGCGTTCCTTTACCTGTGCATCGGTAGCGATGAGTACTTTGGCTTGTTCATCTGAATTGAATACTGCAATACCTAAGGCAGCAAATTCTTTGGCTATCGTGCTCTTGCCACTGCCAATACCTCCTGTAAGTCCTACTACCATCATTCTTTGCGTATGAGAAAATCAACGGAGGTTTCTTTCATAAAAGCTACCTTTATACGTCGTTTATGAGTATTGAGTTGTAGTGGTATATGGTTGTCGGTTGCCTCGCACAAATCAGCAGTTACTTCTATATCGTTAGGAGTAAGTGTCTTTAAGATACTCAATTCACCTGTACAAAGTACACTCACTTCGTCGGGGAAGACTTTTACTTGACTCTCTTTCGGTACGCCCATCACCTTTACAGGCACGCGCAATTCCTGCTCGCTCACCTTATCGACAAAGGCTTGCATCACAATTTTATGAGCGTTATAATGTACCCAAGGAGTGCTTTTGAGCGTATAAGTTTCACCGAAATTGTCTTTTAGCGGACGTTTGTGTCGGTATTGGAAAGTTACTTGTGTGAGCGTATCTATCACTTTTTGGCTACCTGAAGCTACTACCGAATCGGGTAAGAGGCGCAGTTCCGTAAGTTGGTATTCTTTAGGGAATTCCACGTTTAGGTGTACTACTACGGGTATTTTTTTGGTGTGTTTGGGTACTAAGTATAGTTGTAGAGTATCGGAGACTACCGAGCGTATTCTGAAATTCGATAGGTAAGTATTGCTGAGCTTGTCCTTACTGCTTTTAGAGAGTGTATAGAAGTGTTCGCCCACTTCTTGTAAATCGGAGAAATCTACGGTGAGGGTAGCATTTTGTCGGTAGGATTTCAGAAGAGAAAAGCCATTGCCTTCTACTGTTATTCTCACGTAGTTAGGAGCAGAGGGTAAAAATACCTTGTCGGCTGGCAGATTGATAACCGTTACTGGTACCGATAATTCTCTGATGAGGTTTTTAGAGAGTTTCTTCAGCGACCAAATGAATACCGAGAGCAACAGGCATATCACAAAAGTGAGGTTGCGACGATTAGTGAAAAAGAGGCGAAATGGCTTCATAATTAGGTAAAGGGTAAATTTTGGCACAAAGGTATAAACTTTTATTGAGAGCGCAAAATAATACTTATTAATACTTTAATGCGGTATATACCTATTATTAGAAAAGTATATACCTGTGAGGTCAGCGGTATATATCTATCACTAAACGGGTATATACACGTTACAGCTCGCGTATATACCCGTTTGGTATTAGAATACTATTTGAGTATTTTCCTAATATAATTGGCTTCGTGGATACTTTGGGTAAGGGCTTCGGATTGTTCAGTTTCGATGAGAGTTCTGAAAGTTTCTAAATTCTTGATATATTCATTGAGGGCTTTTAGCACATTGTCCTTGTTCTCCAAAAAGATAGGACACCACATCTGAGCGTCACTTTTTGCCAAACGCACCGTAGAGGCGAAACCTGTACTGGCTAAATCGAAGATTTGAGCTTCGTCTTTTTCTATCTCTAAAACGGTTTTGCCCAGCATAAACGAACTTACGTGCGAGAGGTGTGATACATAGGCAGTATGTAAGTCGTGGTCAGAAGGTTGCATCATCTTCACGCGCATATTAAGGGCTTTTACAATACTCAACGCACGGTCAAGCAGTTGCCAATTGCTTTTTTCTACTTCACAAAGTGCCATTACTTTCCCATCGAAGAGGTTGTAAAGAGCTGCCTCAGGTCCTGAATGCTCGGTACCTGCCATAGGGTGCGCTGCTACAAAATTTTGCCTATGGGGGTGCGTAGCTACTACCTCGCAGATGTGACCTTTTACAGAACCTGCGTCCATTACTAACGTGTGCTCACCTACTTTATTGAGCACCTCTATAAGCACTTCGCCTATATGGTTCACGGGTACTGCTATGAGCACGAGGTCGGCATCGGTGAGATGGTTGTAATCCGTACTTTCATCGATGATGCCTAAGGCTAAGGCTTTTTCTATATGATTAGGGTTTAGGTCGATACCAGCAATGTGGTAGCCCAAACGTTTTTTTAATTCTAAGGCAAAGGAACCTCCTATGAGACCTAAGCCTATGATGACTGCTTTTTTCAATTCGATATTAATTAGCTAATTGTCTCATAGTGTAGAGCACCAATTCAGTGGGTGATTTTTCAGTAACTATCCAAATAGATTTATCTAAATCTACATCTATTGCAATGGGGGATACTGATTCTACGGGAAAGTCTTTTAACAATTTTCCTTTTTCGTCGTATAAATAGGCTTTTTTGGTGTTTTGTTCGTTTACTGAGACGTAGTTGATGCCACGAATACGGAACTGTTTAGGACGGGCATATTTACCTTCGGGAAGTTCAATGCGTTGCCCGCCTATGGTGAGTATATTGGCTGAAAGAGAGGTAAGTGCATAACGATTACCTTCCCAATAAAAGGGTTCTACCAGCGATGGATTTGTGCGATTCATTCCTCCTTTCTCATCGATAGAAATAAGGTTACCTTCTTGAGTGGTGAACATAAACAAGTTATTGAATACCAAAGGAGGATTGTTAGAGAAACGATAGTTACCCTTTACTGTTATTCTGTTTTCACCATTGCGGTGCAAAATATTAAAGATACCATTATCGGAAGGGTAGATAAGATAGTCTTTGCCATTGAAACGGTAATGCTTAGGAGTAAACAAAGGTTTTCCATTGGTGCGCTGTAAGAAGCCTTTCACTTGTTGTCCTTTTCTGTCTAACAGGTGTAAGATATTGTTTTCGGCAAAGAGGAAGCGGTATTCGCGATTGCTATCGTAATCGAACACCTCCAAAGGTGTGATAGGGTTTTGGTATTTTAGAGGGAAAGGCTCTACCACATTGCCGTTGCGGTCAATAATCCAGATAGACTTTTCGGTAGTGAAAGCCATTTGCAAGAAGCCGTTTTTAAATAAATCGACCTGGTAAATAGGGCTTTGTATCTTTCCGTCTAAGCGTTTTTTCCATAAGAGAGAACCGTTGTTACCTATCAAATATAAATCGTTATTGGTGTCTTGCACGGCTATTTCGAGTTGTTTGGTGCGGTGGTTTAAGAGAATGGTAGGAGGGATAACCATTTGGTCGTCTAACGTAAGGCGGAAACGTTCTTTCATCTCATCGGAAAGAGTGCTTTCAGTTTGTTTTTGACTGATGAAATTGAGCACGTAATAGTCGTTTTGAGGGGTTTGTTGGAATACTGCCCAGCGATAGTTTTCGGCTATATAAGGATATTTACTGCTAAAAGCGGTGTTGTCATAAAGATTTGTGAGCCGTGTAACACTTACGTTGGAAGCGCTGTTTTGTTCTAACCAATCATAAGATTTATTGGCTGAAAGCACATTGCCTCGTTGCATATCGTTGATTACTGAGGTAAGAAGGTCTTTGGTGGTAGTAAACACGAGGAACTTTTCATACACTCCGACGTATTTAGGGACAAACTGAGGTACAAAAGCCGTGAAAAAATCCATTGGGAGGTCGGGGTTTAGTTCGTACATAGAGAAGTTGTGCTGAAAGTCTTCTGAGAGTACGGGCAACTGTTTGATGGTCTCATCTACATCAAAAGAAGAGGCGACAGCAAATTGACCTTCGGGGGTTTGAGCAAAAGCTACCCCATTGATAGAGGTTTTAAACGGATTATTGGTAGCTGTACTATCGTTTTGAGCGAGTTTATCGCCGTCGTCGAAAGTATAAGAAACGAGTGAGCGCAAGCGCGCGGGAAGTACGTTTAACACATTGTTTTGATAGGGTAGGGTGTGTGCCATTATATCGGCATTGGCATTGGCAATGAGCGCCATACCGCTAAAACGTATGTTGTTTTCTTCTAAGAAAAGGTCGAGAGAGACCCAATCTTTTACATTTTGCAATATCTCGGTTCCGAAGAACGATTTGAAGTAAGCATTTGCTTCGTCTTTTTGGAAGAAAAGAGTGGCAACGCATTCGGTATTACCTACTTTTTGGAGTTGTTCCAAAGACTGTTGCCCTGGTGTTTTAGTTTCTTGTTTCAGTTGTTGATAAGCCGAAACAGTCTCGGAATCGCCTATAACCAAGTTGTTATCGGCTATGGTGTAAAACCATTCTTTACCAAACTGAGCTTGTTTTTGGATTTGAGTATCGGCATTGCGCCAAAAACTAATAGTATCGTTACTAATACGGGGAGTTATGGCAAAGAAATGACCTTCGGTATCAAAAGCTACCCACAAGTTATCATCGGTGGGAATGCTATTAAGGAGTTTTACCTCGTGTGGGCGCAACTGATGAGGATTGTGCGTTTTCCAAAAGGTATTGTTAGCAATGGCACTGAGGAAGTTGTCTTTATCGTTGATGCGGAAAAGCAATTGCGTATTATCGGGGAAGAGTAAGGGTGTTACCTCCTCTTTCTTCTCTTTGGAATCGCAGGCGAGCAGGGATAAAAACAGCGTTATGTAAAAAAGAATGCGCATAATTAAGATGTTTCAATGAAAGCAGAGTAATATGCAATGAAGTGCAAAGGTAGGAAAAAATTTTTTAATACCAAAAATGCTGATAATGCCAATAATACCAGAAATGCCAATAATACCAAATAATGACAGAAATACTGATAATCAACTTTGCCAAAGGTGCGAGCCGCACAGGCAGTCGTAGCACGGCGGGCAAAGAAAATTAGCAGATTAGAGAATTAGCAAATGGGGGAGGGTTGAGTCGTGCGGAAGGAAACGGAAAAGTTCGGAAGAGAGCTGAGAGAAGTTTTGGTGAAAAAAGGGTGTAAGATGGGTGGGGTTAGCTTATAGAGAGCTTATAGGAAGCTTATACGAATCTTGGACGATTGGTATAGAAAGGGTGTGTAAAAAATTGATTAATAGCTTAATACAACAATGCCAAAAATGCCAAAAACGGGGTTTCGAGGCGAAAGAAAAAGGAAGAGGTGCTAGACCTTAGGCCATAGGTGCTAGGGGAAGTATGACGGAAAAGGGAAAAGATAGAGGTATGATAGGATGAAATTATAGAAAGAGTTGATAGTGAACGGTTAAACAGTGAATAGCTTAAAAGTGAATAGTTAAAAATTGAAAATAGAAAAATAATCGAAAGTAAGATAGAGGTGAGATAAAGATGTGTTATGTTAAAATTAAGGATTTTTCAGCTTAAATCAAAAAAAAAGAAAATAATTCATTGCTAATTGGAAAATAGTTTTTACCTTTGTGGCGTTAAAAGAACTATAATAATAATTTACCAACTCCATTAACAAACATTATTTTAACCGATGAAAAAGTTACCCTTTTTAATTTGGGGGCTATTGCTGTCTTTCTTCAGTACAGCTATAGCCCAAGAGCTCGATACCATTCGCTATAACCAATATGGCGTGGCAGTCGATAGAAAAGAACTTCGCTCAGAGGCACGTAACAACATCTTGGTTTTTGAATCAAAACATCAGAACTATAAGTTTTGGTTTGACAACCGTGTGCAAGTGGATGCTGCTACGTTTTTTGGCGCTAAGAGCGATTACGACAAGATAGGCAACGGTGCTTCTATTCGCCGTGCTCGATTTGCCGTAAAGGCACAAGTTACCAAAGATTGGTACGGTGAAGTGGACGTTGATTTCGCTGATGGTATTTTTGAACTTAAAGATGCTATCGTGGAATACGACGGGATTAAGAACGTAGCCTTGAAGGTGGGGAACTTCAAAGAAGATTTCTCGATGGAGCAAACTACCAGTTCGCGTTATTTAACCTTTATGGAACGCCCTATGGTGTGTAAAGCCTTAGTGCCGTCACGACATTTGGGTATTCAAGGAGAGTACTTGCGCGACCATTTTAGGGCTTCGCTTGGTATGTTTTTGCAACGAGTGGCTGGCGTTGAGGAAGTGACCAATGTGCAAGACAATAACAAGGATTACGGACGCAACCAGGGGTATTCAATCACCAGTAAAGTGGGCTGGATGCCTTATACCGAAGACCGTATGCAAGGTTGCTATTTAGGTGTTAAGGGCTCTTACCGCACTCCTAAAACTGATGTAGCGCCTAAGGATTACGGTGGAGCGCGTTTCAGTACCCGCAACTCTACCTCGATTAACCGCAAAAAGTACTTAGATACTGATGTTATACCCAATGTAGACCACGAATGGTTGCGCGGGGTAGAAGCTGCTGCTTACTACGGAGGCTTCCGCGTACAAGGAGAGTGGATAGGCAACCACGTTACTACGGAAGCTACCTATTACAATTTCACAGGTTGGTATGTGCAAGCAGCGTATTTACTCTTTGGTGGCAAACAGAAGTTTAACGTATCGGAAGGTGAGTTTACTCAACCTACCCGAGGCAAGGAATGGGGTGATGTGGAGCTGGCAATGCGCTGTGATTACCTCAGCTTGAACGACAAAGACGTGTATGGTGGTTCAGGTGCAAACTTCACTACGGGGTTGAACTTTTATGTGAATAACAACGTGAAAATAGCTCTGAACTATCAGTATACCAACAACGACCGTTATGCAAACGGCAGAGGCAAACTGTTTATTGGGCACGATGCCACAGGAGCCCCAACTACCGATTATAAAAAAGCGGTGGAAGGCAAAGGCAAAGGCGGTGTGAGCTACCATATGCTCGCTATGCGCTTTGAAATTAATTTCTAAACATTCACCTTTTAAACCATTACTAAAATGAAAAGTTTAAGATACATACTTCTATTAATATTGGTCATCACAGCAGGTTGTGTGAAAGATGCAGTGTACGAGGGAGCTTCGACTATCAAATCGGTGAAGCTTACACCCGCAGCCCCTACCTCGACTGACAACGTAGTGGTAACCGCTGTAATAGCTCCGGGACTACAAGCACCTTCGACAGTAACTTTGGTTTACAACGCAGGAGCAGGCAACCAAACCGTAGCGATGACGGGTAAGGACAATACTTTTACAGGGACTATTCCAGCACAAGCCGATAAAACAAAAGTAACCTACAAAGTAACAGTAGTGAATACCGCAGGATTTTCGACCGTAAAAGAAAGTAACTATGTGGTAGGCGATAAGCCTTCGGACTACACTAAATTGGTTCTCAACGAGCTTTACGGAGCAGGCGCCGATGCCGAAAAATTTATAGAACTTTACAACAACGGCGATACTCCTATCAAACTAAAAGACGTAACCATTAAAAAAGATGAAAAACTCACTTGGACGGGTATTGAGGGTGAAGAGGTAGCCCCTCACTCACATTTTGCTATTGTAGGTGCTAATGGCAGTACCCCAAGAGGGCTTAGTTCGGGTTTTTCGAGCAAGAAAAGTGTGCTTATAGAGCTTTACAGCCCTGAGGGAACTAAGCTTAACACCTTTCAACGAGGTGAAAAAGGCGATGGTTGGGGAGCAAAACTTAAGGGAGTTGAGAAATCGTGGAGCCGGTGTCCTGATGGTACAGGTAAATTTATGCAAGCAGACCCAACCCAAGGGAAAGCGAACCCTGCGACAGGAACAGAAGATGAGACTGTTAAGCAGTGAGAGAGGAGGAGTGTAGGTACGGTTATCGAAGGAAAATATTACAAAATAAGCGATTAAACAATAAATGATATAAAAACATAATTATGGCAAAAGAAGAATTAAAGATTGGCGAAATTTCTAAACCGCGTTTTGAGTTTCGCAGTTTTGGGCGTTGCTTTGCTAAACAAGCCGAGCGTATGGCACGCCTAAGTGTACCTGTTCCTGAAAAAGTATGGGAACGCCGCAGTACCGAAACCTATATTGTGAGTAGGACTAACGATGTGAACAACACTAAAATTCGCGATGGTAAGATGGACATCAAAACCTTTGTACAAAAGGTAGATGGCTTAGAACAATGGAACCCACTGATGAAAGGAGAGTTCCCCATCTCGGCAAAAGTGCTTAAAGAAGAAGTATTTCCCGCTTTTAAAGTGCAAGGAATGCCCGAGCTTATCAAAGGAGAATACACCTTAGGAGAGTTCTTACAGATGGTGGAAGCACACCCCGACTTGCAAGCAGTAACCGTTGAGAAGGTGCGTTTTGGTTATATGGTGAACAATACCATTTGCGAAACTGGCAACGTATATATCAATGGGGCTTTGGTGAAAACCATTAACTCAGAGTCTACCGAGATAGAAGATATTAAGAAAACCATTGCCGATTGCGGGTTGGAAGGAGTAGAGAACATCAACTACTTGCAAGCGATTAAACGCGTGATTGGAATGATACATAAACCCTTAGCAAATTAAGTTATGGCACAAGAAATAGAAAGAAAATTTATGGTGAAGAGCGATGCCTATAAAGCAGCATCGTTTAAGGCAACTCGTATCACCCAAGGTTATTTGAGCTCCGTTCCCGAACGCACGGTGAGAGTGCGCATAAAAGGGGACAAAGGTTTCATTACTATAAAAGGCATCGGTAATGAAAGTGGCGCAAGCCGGTTTGAATGGGAAAAAGAAATACCCGTAGCTGAAGTGCAAGAGCTATTGAAACTATGTGAACCAGGTATTATAGACAAGACACGTTATTTGGTAAAGAACGGCGACTATTGTTTTGAGATTGACGAGTTCTATGGAGATAATGAAGGACTTGTAATGGCAGAGATTGAATTACCCGACGAGAAAGCTACTTTTGCCCGTCCTGAGTGGTTGGGAGAAGAAGTAACAGGTGACAAGCGTTATTACAATTCAATGTTAATGAAGAACCCTTATAAAAACTGGAAATGACAAACAATACCGACCACACGCCACCCTTTGACCCTTTGGATATGAATAACTATCATATCGAAAAGTTGCCAAAGGTACAAAAAACAGGGGTAGAGCGGTTCCTCCAACGCATTGGAGGACCGCTTGCTATCCTCGCCTTTGTGCTTATTTACTGGGTAGCCAATATTTCGTTTATCAACCGGATTGATACCAATGAGAAGACGACACCGCTTACTGAATCGGCGATGGCTCGGTATGCCCAAATAGAAAAGGCTAAAACCAAACAACTAACAGCTACAATGAAGGGAGAAAAAAAACTCTCGGACGAGCAAAAAGTAACCCTACAAGAGGCAACACACAACGAGTTTATACACATCAACTACGCGATGCTGGCTATTTTTGTAGCTGCTATTATTTTATGGATTACCGAAGCAATCCCCAATTACCTCACTTCATTACTAGTAATACTGGGCATTGTACTTTGTGGAGTCACGACCGACAAGACGGCATATGCTCAATTAGGACACCCTGTAATGTGGCTCAATATTCTTTCGTTTATCTTAGCGAGTATGTTAGTGAAAACGCAGGTGGCGAAGCGATTTGCTTTGTGGTTTGTGTTGAAGTTTGGCAGAAATTCGGGAGGTATTATACTGAGTTTTATCATTATTAACTTAGTACTATCGGCATTTATTTCGGCAACTACTGCCAAAGCTGCTATACTGTTGCCTATCTTTATGGTAATAGCCGCTATCTACGGGGCTACGGGAGGAGAACACCGCAATAACTTCGGTAGGAATTTGATATTGCAGAACCTCTTCCAAATCAATTTAGGAGCTAATGCCTTCTTGACAGGCTCAGGGGCAGCTCTTTTAGCGGGCTCTCTTATAGCAGGAGCTATGGGTATAGGCTCTTTTAGTTATCAGGATTGGTTTAAAGCAGCCTTTCCGATGAGCGTGTTGCTTATTCTCATTGCGTGGTTCGTAGGCTCGAAAATATATTTTCCACTGAAAAAAGAAGAGCGCGTACCACAGATTGAAGGAGGTATGGAAAGGCTTAGGGAAGAGCTTAACAAGCTCGGCAAAATGAAGTTTGAGGAGTATAAAGCGATTGCTATTTTTGTTTGTGTACTCATCTTGTGGGCTACTGATAAGCAACACGGTATCAACCAAACAGCAGTAGCTTTTATGGGTGCCGTAGTAGCCTTGCTTCCGGGCGTAGGCGTAGTGAAATGGAACGATGTAGACATTCCTTGGCACTTGCTATTGTTCTCGGCAGGTGCTTATACCTTAGGGGCAGGACTTGATGCGACAGGTTTACCTGGCACGCTTATAGATGCACTTTTTGGTAGTTTAGGGATTACTCAAGCCACTCCGTTTTGGGTATTGTATATGATACTTACAGGAGGAATTTTGCTTTTCTCGCTTATATTCCAATCTAAAACAATGCTTACCCTCATATTCATTCCTATTGCCATAGGGGTAGCTCAGAAGAACGGGTATCCGATTATGAGTCTGGCTTTCCCCGTAGCAATGCTCGTGGGACACGTGTATGTACTGCCCTTTAACAGTAAACCTGCTGCCCTGCTATACACTACCAATCAATACAGCTGGAGCGACACCTTCAAGTTTGGTATCACGATGATGTTTATCAGTTGGTTGATGATACTCTTGTGGGGCGAAACGGTATTGCGGTGGTATGGTTTTACCAATGGAGTGTTCTTTTAATACCACAGTGCAATAATGCCAATTACTGAAGATAAGAGTAAAGATAACTCTTAAAAAGGGTGCTGGATATTGGGTGTAGGCACATCAATTATAAAATCATAATACCTCCAAAGAGTATTTAATTCTTTGGAGGTATTTTTTATAAAAAAGCACTATAGTTCTGTAGTCATAGGTATAGCTATAGATTCGTGCCAGTGGTATTTTGCTAATCTGCTGTTATTTTAAAGCTTCTCTCACTTCTTTTTCGAGGTCTTCTATACGGTTCTTTAAATCATCTGATAACTTTTGAACAGAACTTTTTAACTTTTTCAGATTGAACGAAAGAACTACGGAAGAAATACCTGTAAAGATAAACGCTAAACCTGTGAACACTACTAATGAGATACCTGTAAAGATAGGATTAGCAATCAAAATGAACGAAAGGATAATACCCAATACGCTTACTATGGCTAGGTTACCCCAATTTAGTACACCAGCTTCTTTTACTTCGAAGGCAAAACCGAGTAACTGAAACGAACGGAATAACAATGTGAATCCTACTACCAGTGGTAATATAAACATTGATAGGGCGGGATACATAAGTAAAAAAATACCCATTATCAATGAAATGAGTCCGCTTACCAAATACCAGCCCCAACCATTGAGAGTTTTAGTATTTTGTAGGGCAAAGAAGGATTCAGTTATCCCTGATATTAAGAATGAGAGACTAAAGAGTATTGAAAGGGTAAGATAAGAAGCTTGTGGTGATATAATTACCCCTATACCACAAAGAATGAACAAAATCCCTAAAATAAGGGGAATGTACCAGTGTTTTACTGGTCTTCTGATGGATTTGAAAAAATACAACATAACTTTATCATTTATAATTTAATGACACAAAGGTAAGGATATTTTATTGATTAGCAAAAATATTTACAAATAAAAGATTAAAAATATAGTTGTTTTGTCAGTTATGTAGTTTATTGGTTAATTATAAAAGTTTGATAAAAATAGGGTCTGTCCCAAAAGTTTTGTTCTGTGAGGGCGATTGGCAAATCGCCCCTACAATATAACTAGAAGAAATTGATTATCAAGGTAATCAACTTTTCCAAAGTCTGAAACTTTGGCAAAGTGTAGCGACGCAAATGCGATTTTAAGACTTTTCGGGCAGTCTTAGTAATTTATATAACAAGATAGACACAAATTGCAAACTCGCACTAGCAAATAAATTTGATACGTTTGACTTATATCTAAAATTAACAAATTGGCTAATTGACAAATTATTCCTATCTTTGCCCCCAAATAGAAACGAATGACACTGAAAAAAACTATATATTTCCTTATAGGGTTACTATTCCCCTTGCTGAGTTGGGCACAAGAAGACGATAGTGCGAACAACAATCAGGAGGGAGGGGTAACCTTTAAGTCGTTGCGTCCTAAAAAGAAGAAAGACAGCATTACTTTCACTGCACGCGATTACAAAATTATTACTTATACCCGCGATACCACCTCGGTAGATACTTCGCTTACGATGCAGAAGTATTACCTGAACAACGAATGGGGAAAGGATATGTTTGGCAAGATGCCTTTCTCGAATATGGGGCAACCGTATAATGCACTCTCTTACGACTTCCGCCGTCAGGATTACCTGCCTTCGATGGGGGCAGAAGCTAAAAAACAACTCTACCTCACTCCCGAAGAGGTAACTTATTACCATTTGCCTACGCCACTTACTGAGTTTACTTACAAGAGCGGTATGGAACAAGGTCAGTTTTTGAATACCCTTTTTTCAATCAATCTACAGCCCAACCTCAATATCTTTATCGCTTACAAAGGTTTGCGTTCCTTGGGTAAATACCAACGTATATTAGTGAGCAATGGCAATTTTAGAGCGGGCTTTTCCTACGTATCGCCTAACAAGAAATACACTGTCTTTGCACACTTTGCTTCTCACGACATCACCAGTCAGGAGAATGGAGGTATAGTAACGCCCGAGCAGTTTGAGGGAGGTGAAAAACAGTTTAAAAACCGTGCAACAATAGACGTGCAATTACTCAATGCTGAGAATATTCGGGAGAGCAAGCGTTATTTTTTGCAACACGACTACGCTTTCTTGCGCAACCGCGATTCGCTGGCTTCGTACAAGCAGATACGCTTCCGCCATTTGTTTAGCTACGAAACCGAACATTATACTTATGACGAAACCCAAAGCAACAGTTATTTTGGCGATGCCTATGTACCCCAAAACCTTCACGATAAGGCGCGCTTGAAGAAGATGATCAACCGCTTGGGAGTAGAGCTCGAATTGCCCTATCTGGGTAGAACCTTCCTCTTTGGGAATGCTTATTTCTACAATTATTACTTTCAGAACGCTTACTACGTATCGGGAGTGTTGCAACGCCGACAAATTAAGGATACCGACCTGAGTTTAGGTGTGCAATGGCATAAGAGAGTAGGTGGTTTCAGTATAGAAGCAGAGGGTGAACAGACATTTGTAGGCAAGATGACAGGTACTAGACTGAGCGGGAAACTTGCTTATGCTTTTGACGATAAGAACAGCATCACCGCAGGAGCTGAACTGCATTCGGCTATGCCTAATTTTAATTATTTGCTGTATCAAAGCGACTACAAACAGTTTAATTGGGATAACTATACTTCGTTTAACAAACAGAATACCCAGACCCTCTATGGTGATTTGAAAACCCAATGGGGGAATGCGTCGCTCAGTCTTACCAATCTTAACAACTACACTTATTTTCAAGAAGAAACCTTAGGAAAAGTGCGTCCTGAGCAGTACAGTAGTAATATACAATATTTGCAACTGAAAGTACAAAAAGAATTTAAATTTGGTAAATGGGGCTTAGACAACACTATGCTTTACCAGCAAGTGGTACAAGACAGCAATATTTTGAATGTGCCTACTTTCGTGACTCGTAATAGTTTTTACTTTGCATCACACTTGTTCAACAAGGCAATGTACTTACAAACGGGGATAGGGTTTAATTACTTCACCAAATATTACTCCAATCAGTACAATCCGCTTTTAGGAGAATTTGCTGTACAGACGGCAGAGAAGACGGGTAACTTTCCGATGTTTGACTTTTTTCTCAATGCCAAAGTGCGTACGATGCGCATTTTCTTCTCTTTAGAACAATGGCAAGTGCCCGTGAGCAACTGGCTAAAAATAGGAAATCCTTACAACTATTATTCTGCACCACGTCAGCCGTATAGAGATTTTATTATCCGATTGGGAATTAAGTGGGACATTTTTAGTTAAGAGTTAAGAGTTGAAAAGCAAGAAAAATAACGAATAAAATCTATATGACTAAAAAGACAATTTTCGATACACAAGTATTAGGACATCCAGCGGGGCTGTTCGTGCTTTTCTTTACAGAAATGTGGGAGCGTTTTTCGTTTTATGGAATGCGCGTACTGCTCATCAACTTTCTTACGATGACGCTTATAGGGTATAACCCAGGGTGGGCGTGGAGTACTGAAAACGCGGGAGCACTCTTTGGAACATATGTGATGCTTCTTTACCTCACTCCTATACTTGGAGGTATAATAGCCGATAAGATTACCGGCTACCGCTGGGCAGTAATCATTGGGGCGGTTATTATCACCTTAGGGCACGTGTCGATGGCTTTTGAAACTGAGGTTTCGCTCTATTTAGGGCTTGCACTTTTGGTGATAGGAACGGGCTTTTTCAAGCCTAATATGGTATCATTTGTATCGGAAATGTACAAAGACCTACCCGAGAAGAAAGATGCTGCCTATACCATCTTCTATATGGGAGTAAATTCTGGAGCTTTCTTTGGAATGATGCTTTGCGGTTACTTAGCAGAACGCATCGGGTGGAGTTGGGGTTTCGGTTTAGCAGGAGTGTTTATGCTCTTGGGGACTATACAGTTTTGGTTTGCTAAACCTTTATTTGGTTCAATAGGATGTGAGCCACGCAAGCAAGAAAAAAAAGAGACTACAAGCGATGCAAAACAAGAAGAGGAAAAACTCAATCCTTTCACTACCGTAGATAAGATATTGGTAGCACTTTCGGCAATCATAGGTATTGGCTATGCACTAAACGACCCTCTCTCGAAAATATGGAATATCGACCTCTTTGGGTGGGCTGCTACGTCAGGGCTTAAAGGGCAATATGTGATGGTGATTGTAGGCTTAATAGCTTTCTTTTACCTGATAGGAAGTCGCATAATGCGTTATACTACGATAGTGCGCGACCGTATGCTTACCGTGGTCATCTTTGCCTTTTTTGTGGTGTTCTTTTGGTTGTCGTTTGAACAAGGGGCTTCGTCTTTAGTGATTTTTGCACGAGACAATATAGAGCGTGAATTACAGGGTAATTGGGCAGTACTTTACAATATTTTCAATGCACTACTCACCGTGATTCCACTATTACTGATTACTTACGTACTTTTCCTTTTGGTAAAGAAAACCTACAAAAAGATATTTCCTGCCGTAGTAGTATTATTGGTGTGTTTTAGTCTTGTATGGGGCATCGCTTCGTGGATGCTACAACGCGACTTCAAAACTACTGCTTATAGTGTGAGCTATCAAGCTTATGAACAAACCGATACACAGGGCAGAACTACTTATATCCCTATTACTGAAGAAAACAGAGTCGCTCGCCCTGATTTGAAAATCGTAGAACGTACTACTATCATAGGAGTAGCGGATTATCACCTAAAAGTAGGGCAAGAGATAAAATTGCTGAGCAAGAACAACAAAAACACTTCGTTTGGCTATGTAGATGCCGAAAAGGAACAGTGGGCAAAACAGCGAGGAGCAGAGCTCAATACTGACAACGGGCTGATAGTCGCACAAGTGAAAGAAGAGCGTGATAACTGGGTAGAGACGACTGTATCGTGGTTTTCTATCCTGAATTCTTTCTTCATTATTGCCTTAGCCAGCTTATTCTCACGTTGGTGGGATAGCAAGTATAATCCACCTGCTGCGATGAAATACGGTATTGGACTGCTGATGCTCTCAGTAGGGTTTGGTTTACTCGCCTTAGGCTCTCACGGGGTAACTCACGGAGTAAAGGTGAGTATGTTATGGCTTGTATTTGCTTATATGTTTAACACTATGGGTGAGTTGTGCTTATCTCCTGTGGGGCTTTCGTACGTCTCGAAGCTTGTACCTGCACGAATGATAGCATTTATGTTTGGGGTATGGTACCTTGCTGTAGCTATTGGTCATAAATTAGCAGCTGTATTGGGCGGACAGATAGAGAATATCACCCGTGAGTACAGTTTGAGTACTTTCTTTTTGATATTTACCATTGTGCCTGCCGTAGCAGGGGTACTCATTATTCTTATCAATCCGTTTGTGAAGAAACTGATGCACGGAGTGAAGTAAGTGAGTTCTATTCTTGTGGAGAATATTTATTTTACTAAATAAAAAATAGTACACCTAAGACAAATATAAATATTTAATTATGAAAAAACTTCTCTTTTTACTCCTACTTCCCTTGGCAATGCAAGCCCAACCGCTGGTGGAGAAAACGCCTCCTGATTATATTAAAACGATTATTTTCAAAGCTAACGGCAACGATAAAAACCAATTCCCTATCGTGCGTCGTAACGAATCGTTTAGCTTGCAGTTCGACGACCTCGGGGGTAATGAGGAGACTTATTACTACAAAATCACCCATTGCAACGCCGATTGGTCTGCCTCTTCTCTGCTGAAAAGTGAATACCTTAAAGGCATTGATAACCAACCGGTGCAACCCGAGAGTAACTCCTATGGTACCCTGCAAGGCTATTCGCATTACCGCCTTACTTTCCCTAACGAACTCACTAAAATCACTCTCAGTGGTAACTATATGCTCTCTATCACCGATAGTTATGGCACAGAGCTCTTTTCACGCCGATTTGTGCTTTATACACCCCAAGTAAATGTACTCACCGAAATAAAACGCGCTCGGGATTTGCAGTATTTCGATACCCAACAAGTGGTACAGTTCACTATTAAGCAGAAAGATTTCAGACTTGATAATCCCAATGTAGCGGTGAAAGTAGCCATACTGCAAAACTACCGTTGGGATACGGCTATCACAGGTGTAAAACCTCAGTACGTGATGGGTAATGACCTCGTGTATCGCTACGACCGCGAAACGGCTTTCTGGGGAGGCAATGAATACTTCTATTTTGATAGCAAGGATATACACGTGCCTGCATCGGGAGTCTATCGTTTGGATAGAAACAAATGGGTAAATAGCTACTTGTTTACCAATGTAAGCCGTGCGAGCAATGTCTATACTTATTATCCCGATATCAATGGTGATTTCTTGGTAACCACTATCAACGGAATGAACCCCAGCAACGAAGCCGATTACACCCAAGTACATTTTGCCTTAGAAGGGAAATCTACTTTTTGGGGTAAAGAAGTGTATGTATACGGTAAGTTTAGCAACTACGAACTCCGTGATGAATACAAACTCACTTATGATGAAAAAGACGGTCTTTTCAAAGGGAAAGTACTTCTCAAACAAGGGTTTTACAACTATAAGTTTGCTACCAAAGCAGGCAACATAGTTGATTTCAACGAAATAAGTGGTAATTTTCAACAAACTGAAAACACTTACCTCGTGCTCGTGTACTACCGCGCTCCTGGGGCTCTCTATGACGAAGTAGTAGGTATTGGCTCTGCTTCTAGTACTAATATCACAAAATAAGTGGTAGTACGACAGGCAGTTTATACATTACTACACTTTGGCAAAGTTGATTTCATTAATCATTAAACATTAATCATTATATCAATGTCTTCTCCTTTAGCAGAACGTATGCGCCCCACTTCCTTAGCGCAATATGTGGGACAAGAGCACTTAGTAGGGGCTCAAGGGGCTTTGCGCCAACAGATAGAACGCGGTCTTTTGCCATCGCTTATCTTTTGGGGTCCCCCAGGTACGGGTAAAACTACGCTGGCAAACATCATTGCGCACCAAAGCAACCGCGCTTTCTATACCTTGAGTGCCATTAGTTCGGGGATTAAGGAAGTGCGCGAAGTAATTGACCAAAGCAAGCAAAGTGGCGGACTCTTCACTACCCAAAACCCTATTGTTTTCATAGACGAAATACACCGATTTAACAAAACTCAGCAAGATTCTCTTTTGCAAGCTGTCGAAAAAGGTTGGATTACCCTCATTGGGGCGACTACCGAGAACCCCAGTTTCGAGGTGATTCCCGCCTTGCTTTCTCGTTGCCAAGTGTATATCCTCAAGGCTTTTGAACGCAAGGATTTAGAACAACTGCTCCACAATGCTATTACCCAAGATGCGATTCTCAAAACCAAAGACATCCAACTGCAAGAAACCGAAGCCCTCTTAAAACTCTCAGGTGGCGACGGACGCAAATTGTTAAACACTTTTGAGCTCATTGTCAATGCGACTCCTGAAGGTGAACCAGTAGTGATTACGAACGACAGCGTCCTCAGATTGGTGCAGAAAAACACCGTACTCTACGACAAAACAGGTGAACAGCATTACGATATCATTTCAGCTTTTATCAAATCGATACGAGGCAGTGACCCCAATGGCGCGGTCTATTGGTTGGCACGAATGATTGAAGGCGGTGAAGATGTAAAGTTTATCGCACGCCGTATGCTCATTCTCGCTTCCGAAGATATAGGCAATGCGAACCCTACTGCAATGATTTTGGCTAACAACACCTTTCAAGCAGTAACCACCATTGGTTACCCCGAGGCGCGTATTATCCTCAGTCAGTGTGCTATATATCTCGCTTCTTCGCCTAAGAGCAACGCTTCTTACAAGGCAATTAACAAAGCCCAACAAGTGGTAAAACAAACAGGCGACCTGAGTGTACCTATCCATTTGCGCAATGCCCCTACCAAACTGATGAAAGAGCTCGGCTATGGCAAAGACTACCAATACGCTCACGATTATGAGAGCAATTTTGCCTTTCAGGATTATTTGCCTGATGAATTGCAAGGTAAAACCTTCTATGAACCTTCCGATAATCCACGTGAGAATGCCCTACGCGACTATCTCAAAAAACTCTGGGGCGAGCGATATGGGTACTGAAATTAGCAAATTAGTAAATGAGGAAATGGGGTAAATGCCAATAATGCCAGAAATGCCAATAATACCGATAATAGCAATAAATAATAGCAATTAACTTTGCCAAAGGTCGTAGCACGACGGACGATTAACTTTGGCAAAGTGTGTACTGCAAAAGCGATGTATTAGGGTTGTTAAGAGAAGACGGAAGATATCGGAGAGAAACGGAAGGGTGTGTTGAGGTGAAAAGTAAAAAATGAGCTGTAATTTGGGTGGGGTTAGCTTATAGAGAGCTTATAGGAAGCTTATACGAATCTTGGACGATTGTTATAGAAAGGGTGTGTAAAAAGTTAATAGAGAGGGGTTAAGAGTTAAGGGAGGAGAGCAGTTTTGAGGGTAATAAATCGAAAGAAAAGCAAAGATGAGGTGAATAAATGGGGGAGAAAAGACTATAAAATTTTGAATTCGGATTTTAGTATTTAGAGTCTCTGAGCTATGTGCGTGAAATAATTTTTACTTTTCAGTTTTCTTCATTATCTTTGCACTCTTATTTATGGTTAAAACAAATGAAATTTAATATAGTTTCTGACTTTGCCCCTACGGGCGACCAACCTCAGGCTATCGACCAATTGGTAAAAGGTATAGAGCGCAACGATAAGTACCAAGTGCTATTAGGCGTTACGGGCTCTGGAAAGACTTTTACTATCGCTAATGTGGTAGAACGCATTCAGCGTCCTACTCTTGTGTTGGCACATAATAAGACGCTGGCTGCTCAGTTGTATTCTGAATTTAAGGCTTTCTTCCCCAATAACGCTGTAGAATACTTCGTTTCTTACTACGACTACTATCAGCCGGAAGCCTATATACCTTCCACAGGTACTTATATCGAAAAAGACCTCTCTATTAACGATGAAATTGAAAAACTGCGTCTCAGTACGACCTCTGCTTTGCTGTCGGGTAGGCGCGATGTATTGGTTGTGGCATCGGTGTCGTGTTTGTATGGTATCGGTAACCCTGTGGAATTTCAAAAGAACGTGATTACCCTCAAACAAGGCGATATACTCCCTCGTACCAAGCTGATGCACCGCCTTGTGCAAAGTCTATATGCCCGAACGACCGCTGAATTTAGGCACGGCAACTTCCGTATCAAAGGCGATGTGCTTGATGTTTTCCCAGGTTATGACGACAACGCCTTCCGCATTCACTTTTTTGGTGATGAAATTGAAGAGATAGAACAGTTTGACCCTACTACTAATCACGTGTTAGACCACTACCAGAGCCTTAATATCTACCCCGCTAATATGTTCGTGACTTCCCCCGATATTCTCCAAAAAGCGATATGGAACATTCAACAAGATTTGGTGAAGCAGGTAGAGTTCTTTGAGGCTTTAGGCAAACCCTTAGAAGCCAAACGGCTGAAAGAACGCACCGAGTTCGACCTTGAGATGATACGGGAATTAGGCTATTGTTCGGGTATTGAGAACTACTCTCGCTATTTGGACGGCAGAGAACCAGGTACACGTCCGTTTTGCCTCATAGATTACTTCCCCGATGATTTCTTGATGGTTATCGACGAGAGTCACGTAACCGTCTCACAAGTACACGCGATGTACGGTGGCGACCGCAGTAGAAAGGAGAATCTCGTGGAATACGGTTTCCGATTGCCCGCTGCAATGGACAACCGTCCGTTGAAATTCGAGGAGTTTGAAGCACTTCAAAATCAAGTGATTTACGTGAGTGCCACCCCAGCCGATTATGAGCTCCAGCAAACGCAAGGCGTGTACGTAGAGCAGGTGATACGCCCCACAGGATTGCTCGATCCCGAAATAGAAGTGCGCCCCAGTGCCAACCAGATAGATGATTTGGTAGAAGAAATACAACTGCGCACCGAGAAAGACGAGCGTATATTGGTAACCACCCTCACCAAGCGAATGGCGGAAGAGCTTACCAAATACCTCACTCGCATTGGCATTAGGTGTCGTTACATTCACAGCGATGTGGATACATTAGAGCGTGTGGAGATTATGCAAGACCTCCGCAAAGGACTCTTTGATGTGCTCATAGGGGTAAACCTCCTCCGTGAGGGCTTAGACCTGCCCGAAGTATCGCTCGTCGCTATCCTCGATGCCGATAAGGAAGGCTTTTTGCGTTCTACGCGTTCGCTCACTCAAACCGTAGGACGGGCTGCCCGCAACGTAAATGGCAAGGCGATAATGTACGCCGACAAGATTACTGAGAGTATGCAACGCACTATTGATGATACCAATTACCGTCGCGAAAAACAGATGAACTACAACAAAGCGCACAACATCACGCCTCAGCCTTTGCACAAGAAGATAGAGAACAGCCTCAGCAAGAGCCCTATAACCGAATTTCACTACGATCCGTCGTTTAAAGAGCGCACAGCGGCCGAAGCACAATCGGTATATTTATCGGCTAAGGAGTTGGAGAAGAAAATCAAAGAAACCCGCAAATTGATGGAGGTAGCTGCCAAAGAGCTGGATTTTGTAAAAGCAGCACAGTACAGAGATGAGCTAAAGAAATTGCAGGAATTAGCAAATTAGCAAATGAGAAAATGAGCAAAGTGTGGTGATTTGGTGATTTAGGAATTTTGGTGTAATTTTGCACCCTAATACATTAAAAGATAAAAAATGCAAAATGGTATTTATGCAAAGATAACTACCACGAAGGGAGTTATTTTACTTCGTCTTACTTATGAAAAAACACCTGCTACGGTAGGGAATTTTGTAGCTCTTGCAGAAGGGAAAATGAAGAACTCACAAAAATCACTTGGTACGCCTTATTACGATGGACTTACTTTTCACCGAGTGATTCCTAACTTTATGATACAAGGAGGCTGTCCGTTAGGAACTGGGACAGGAGACCCAGGTTATCGTTTTGACGATGAATTTCACCCGGAGCTCAAACACAATAAGCCAGGAGTCATTTCGATGGCGAATGCAGGACCAGGCACGAATGGGAGTCAGTTTTTCATTACACACGTAGCTACCCCTTGGTTAGACAACAAGCATACGGTGTTTGGTGAAGTTGTGGAAGGACAAGAAGTAGTAGATGCGATTGCACAAGGTGATAAGATTGAAAAAGTAGAAATAGTGAGAGTAGGAGAGGAGGCAGAAAAATGGGACGCCTTAAAAGCCTTCAATGATTTTAATGAAGCCAAAGTAGCTCGTTTGGCTGAAGAGAAACGCAAAGCTGAAGAAGCCTTTACCAAAGAAGTAGTGGGCTTTGAGAAAACGAATAGTGGTTTATATTACGAAATTACCCACAAGGGTAATGGTAAAAAAGCAGAAGCAGGGCAAAAAGTAGCCGTGCACTATACAGGTATGTTACTTGACAAGACTGTGTTTGATAGTTCTTATCGCAGGAAGGAACCACTACAGTTTACTGTGGGTGTTGGACAAGTGATTGCAGGTTGGGATGAAGGAATATTACTTCTTCACGAAGGAGATAAAGCCCGATTGGTAATCCCATCAGAACTCGCCTATGGCAGTCGTGGTGCGGGAGGCGTAATACCACCTAATGCACCTCTTATTTTTGATGTAGAATTAGTATCAGTAGGGTAACCTTATTTTTTATTAAAGAAGAGTATTTAGCTATTAAGCCATTTACTCTTCTTAAAGTTTTTGCCTCTTCTTATTAAGTAGGCGTGATAGGCACTAGGGATATCGTTTTGCCATTTGGGCAACAAAAGCAAGATGAGAATTACATCTAATTGTGAGAAGAGCCCCCAATAAATAGCTAATTGCAAGGGAAATCCTCCGTGACCAAAGCCTATGAGGGAGATAAATGCTGTAAGTAAGCATAAGCCCCACAACTTGGAGAGAAAAGCGTGAGTACAGGTTTCTTTGCCAAACTTCAAAAAACTAATAGCATAACATAACCCTTCCATTATAAAAATAGCGATTACTTCATACCGATACGTCTTTATGAGCTCAGGGTTGAGATGATAACACGCTATTCCTATAGAGAGCCAGAATACTAAATCTGTTTGGCTATCCATTCGTCGCATTTTTACTGTACTAATACCCATTTGCCTTGCGATAATGCCATCGAAAATATCGGAGAGCAAGCCGAGGATAATGAAAACTATAATCCATAGCCTTGCTATTGATTCTTCAGTGTAATAAGAAAAGATCAGTATGGTAGGGGCTAATAAAAAACGGAAGGCTATTAGTAAGTAAGGTGTCTTCATTTTAATAAGTTCTTATGAGAACAAAAATACAATATTTTTCTAATATACAAAAAAATAAATGTCTTTTGGTAAATTAGCAGATTATGTACTATATCACACTTGAGTACTAAAATTATTATGATAGGATAGTTTGGAAACTACTTATAGAGGTTAGAGATAAAAATGTGAATGTATGTTTAACTGTTGGTAGTTAGTTGTAAGAGAAGAAAAGCGTGTTAGAAAACACTAAGAAGCCTAAAAATGATAATAGCATTAATGTTAGTAATCAACCACTTACCAAAACACATAAAACTTTTTCAAAAAAAATGTATAAAAAATTTTGTAGGAAAATAAAAAGGTTATACCTTTGCACCCGCAAAAGAGGATAGTAATGCCTCTGGAGTAGGAAAAACAACACGTACATTGACATAATGTTGTACAGCACAAAGAAAGATTTAAAGGATTGAGTGAAACCTGAAGTCAATAACTTGAAGATCGGTTAGAAGATATAAAAGATTTTAACGATGAAGAGTTTGATCCTGGCTCAGGATGAACGCTAGCGGCAGGCCTAACACATGCAAGTCGAGGGGGAAGTTACTTTCGGGTAACTGAGACCGGCGTACGGGTGCGTAACGCGTATACAATCTGCCTTTCACTGGGGGATAGCCCGAAGAAATTTGGATTAATACCCCATAGTATAGTAGTGTGGCATCACACAACTATTAAAGCCTTGGTGGTGAAAGATGAGTATGCGTTCTATTAGCTAGTTGGAGAGGTAACGGCTCCCCAAGGCGACGATAGATAGGGGTTCTGAGAGGGATGTCCCCCACACTGGTACTGAGATACGGACCAGACTCCTACGGGAGGCAGCAGTGAGGAATATTGGACAATGGTCGGAAGACTGATCCAGCCATGCCGCGTGCAGGATGACGGCCTTATGGGTTGTAAACTGCTTTTGTAAGGGAAGAATAAGGGCTACGCGTAGTTTGATGACGGTACCTTACGAATAAGCATCGGCTAACTCCGTGCCAGCAGCCGCGGTAATACGGAGGATGCGAGCGTTATCCGGAATCATTGGGTTTAAAGGGTCTGTAGGCGGGCTGGTAAGTCAGAGGTGAAAGCGCTTAGCTCAACTAAGCAACTGCCTTTGAAACTGTTGGTCTTGAATGGTTGTGAAGTAGTTGGAATGTGTAGTGTAGCGGTGAAATGCTTAGATATTACACAGAACACCGATAGCGAAGGCATATTACTAACAATTAATTGACGCTGATGGACGAAAGCGTGGGGAGCGAACAGGATTAGATACCCTGGTAGTCCACGCTGTAAACG
>ERZ773054.376-NODE-376-length-35916-cov-55.817127_pt1 | contig 35916 bp, 30 predicted proteins | sample MGYA00580630_ERZ773054 | MGnify/ENA primary metagenome ERZ773054 (study PRJEB29015, sample SAMEA2737994) | human oral metagenome | biome: human oral; feature: human-associated habitat; material: dental | place: China | collected 2115 ... | reverse complement strand
AAAACTGCACCTTGTGAGTTGGAGGGGGGATGTCCAACTTTTGGGGTGCAGTTCAATGTTCCAGCCCGTTTTCAGACGGCCTTTCGGTTATAATAGCCCTTTGCCCACATACAGCGAGCCTTCATGAAAGCCGCCTTCCTTTTTCTCTACCTCATCCGCCTGCTGCCTTTTTGCGTGTTGCACAAGATTGCCGACGCGATCGGCATTCTCGCTTATTACGCAGTCAAACCGCGCCGCAAAGTCGGCGAGGTCAACCTCAAAAAATGCTTTCCCGAGCTGAACGACGGCCAGCGCACTGCACTGCTCAAACGCCACTTCCAACACATGGCGAAACTGATGCTCGAATACGGCCTCTACTGGTACGCACCTGCGGACAAGCTGCGCTCGTTGGTACGCTATCAAGACAAACACCATCTTGACGAAGCCCTCGCCGCCGGCGAAAAAGTCATCATCCTCTATCCGCACTTTACCGCATTTGAAATGGCGGTTTACACGCTTAATCAGGATGTGCCGCTGACCAGCATGTATTCGCACCAAAAAAACAAAGCCCTGGACGAGCAAATCCTGAAAGGCCGTCACCGCTACAACAATGTTTTCCTGATCGGCCGCACAGAAGGCCTGCGTGCCATCATCAAACACCTGCGCAAAAGCGATGCGCCCTTTCTTTATCTGCCCGACCAAGACTTCGGCCGCAACGATTCCATTTTCGTCAATTTCTTCGGCATTCAGACGGCCACGATTACCGGCCTTAGCCGTATCGCCGGCATAACCAAAGCCAAAATCATTCCCGCCATCCCCACGCGCGAAACCGACAATACCGTAACCCTGCGCTTCTATCCGGCTTGGGACAATTTCCCGACTGAAAATGTCGAAGCCGACACCCAACGCATGAACGACTTCATCGAAGAGCGGGTACGCGAGCATCCCGAACAATATTTCTGGCTGCACAAACGCTTCAAAACCCGTCCCGAAGGCGAAAACAGCTTTTATTGACTACATTAAATTACAATTTAAATATGCAAAAAGCGGCGAAATCTTTCTTTCGCCGCTTTTTCATTTTAATCGAATCAAACCGAAACTCATGTTTGAGTTTAAACAATCAAATAATATTCCGCTTTAAATGCTTTAAAAACAACTTTTTTCATCGCGATTGAAACTTTCAAACAACCCTATATTTTTTCTCAAATGGAAAACATCGGGCCAGTACACTCTTTTCATTTACATATTAAATTTAATTTCTTTTAAAAACAACATATTGCAAAATAGTTCATCTAAAAAAATACATTTTAATTATTCAAAATATGAAATAAATTAAATTAAAATTTAAAAAAATAAAATAAATATCTAACTTTTGAATAATTATGAAATATAATTGTAAAAATATGACAAAAGCTGAAATTTATACTGAAACAGACCTTCAGAAAAAAATACTTGGCAAACTGTAAAAATTCGCGTAAATTTCACTACATCAAATTACAAAACGTTCAGACGGCCTCGCCGGTTTTAGATACTTTTGTAAGCATTTTCTGATATTGCAAGAAATTGCGGTATCTTAGAGGATTTCGGTGCAATGCCCGGAATGAAAGTTTACCGATGCAGAGTTGAGCTGCATCTGTAAAGCCGCAGGTGAAAGCCTGTATTGTTTGTGAAGCGTAAATCTCTGATTTGAGGTATTGGGGCAATCCTGTGGGGGATTGCCTCTTTTTTTATCTGCGCCGTCATGCCACAATGACATCATCCCTTATCCAACCCGATCACGCCATGACTCCGATACTCGCCTTCGACATCGAAACCATTCCCGACGTAAACGGCATCCGCCAGCTTTACGATTTGCCTGCCGATTTGCCCGACAACGAAGTCGTCCTGTTTGCCCAACAGCAACGCCGAGCCAAAACCGGCAGCGACTTTATGCAACACCATCTGCACCAAGTCGTCGCCATCTCCTGCTGTATGCGCTGGGGGCAAGACAAAATCCGCGTCAGCACCATCGGCGATCCCGAAGACAGCGAAGAAGTCATGATTGCCAAATTCTTCGAGGTCATCGAAAACTATACGCCGCAACTCGTCAGCTGGAACGGCGGCGGTTTCGACCTGCCCGTCCTCCACTACCGCGCCCTGATACACGGCATCAGCGCCGCCCGCTATTGGGACATGGGCGACGGCGACTTTGGCGACAGCCGCGACTTTAAGTGGAACAACTACATCAGCCGCTACCACACCCGCCATTGCGACCTAATGGATTTGCTCGCCCTCTACCAACCGCGCGCCAGCGTGCCTTTAGACGATATGGCCAAACTCTGCGGCTTCCCCGGCAAACTGGGTATGGACGGCAGCAAGGTTTGGGACGCTTATCATGCAGGCCGTCTGAAAGACATCCGCGACTATTGCGAAACCGATGCCGCCAATACCTATCTCATGTATCAACGCTTTCGCATGATGAGCGGCGCGCTCGATGCCGACGAATACGAAGTCGAAATCAAACGCATCAAACATTATCTGGTCGCACAAGCCGAAGAAAAACAACATTGGGCGGAGTTCGTCGCTGCTTGGCGTTAAACCAGGCCGTCTGAACAGACAAACCAGAAAACCAAAAGGGCGTGATTGACACGCCCTTTTTTAATTCCGACAAACCATGCCCGCTAAGCAGGCAAACGTCCCAGCGTGACCCTGTCCAATCCTGCCAAATCCTGTTCGGTTGCCACTTCGGCAAAACCGTTCTTCAGCATAATATTCCGCACCGCTTCGCCTTGGTCATAGCCATGTTCAAACAGCAGCCAGCCGTTAGCTTTCAGGTATTTGGGGGCTTCTTGAGTAATGTGGCGGATATGGCTGAGGCCGTCTGAAAAGTCGGTCAACGCATTTTGCGGTTCAAACCTCAAATCGCCTTGCGATAAATGTTCATCGCCGTTCTCGATATACGGCGGATTGGAAACAATCACATCGTATCTGCCTTCAGACGGCCTGTCGGTATCAAACCACGAACCCTGCGCAAACTCGACTTTTGCGCCCAATTCGGCCGCATTTTGACGGGCGGTATCCAAAGCACCGGTGCTGATGTCGGATGCGCAAACATCGGCATCAACGCGTTCAAGCGCGACGGTCACAGCAATGGCGCCGCTGCCCGTTCCCAAATCCCACACGCGGCCTTGCGGCGGCAAGCGTTTGAGTACGGCTTCCACCAAATGCTCGGTTTCAGGGCGTGGAATCAGTACATGGGGATTGACGGCAAAGCGTCGTCCGTAAAACTCACGCACACCCAAAATATAGGCCATCGGCTCGCCGCTCAGACGGCGTTGCGCCAGCCTGTCCGCCCGCTGCCGGACTTCGTCCGGAATTTCTTCCCCGCCCCGTGTCAACAACTGCACGCGCGTATATCCCGAAGCATATTTCAGCAGCATTCTTGCTTCATTTTTAGGTAGTTTTGACAAGCCCAACCATTCGTCAAACATCATTTTTTATCCCGTCTGCCGCCGATGCGGCTCGAACATTTTTTCCGGCTTTGCGGCACGCTTGTTCAAAAAATATCATTTTCGCTTTGGAATTATATAATAAAGAAAAACACCTTATCGCCATTTCGATACCGTAGGAATTTATCCGAATAACAGAAACGCTCCGCCGTCATTCCGCGAAAGCGGTCATCCGGAAACATAAGGCTGAAGCGATTTTCGGGAATGACGATTTGAAAGTTGCCCGAAATTCAAAAACAAGCGAAACCGAACGGGGCGGATTCCCTTCCAAGCGGCAACAACGGAATAAATAAAAACAATGATATAGTTGATTTTACTTTGAATTTGCGATATTTGCGGCAGCTGAAAAAATCCGCACCCGCCTTCAAATGCGGATACGGATTTTCTTGTTAAACAAACTTATTCGGCCAACAATGCTTCCGGTTTGACTTTTTCGCCATACACGGGCAACAGGGTTTTTTCATAGGCGGCTTTCAGACGGCCGTCTTTTTTCATGGCGGCGATTTCGCCGTTGACCCAGTTCAAGAGATCGGCGTTGCCTTTTTGGACGGCGGGTGCGATAAATTCGGCAGGGCCTAAATTACCGATGGCGACTTCAAAATCCGGGTTTTCTTTCGCCCACGCCCACAGCAGGGCGTTGTCGTGGGCAAGTGCCGCGCCGCGTCCGTCTTTCAGCGCGTCGAAGGTTTCGGTGTTTTGGTCGAATTTCAGCAGTTTGACTTCGGGATGGCTTTTGGTGAAGAAGGCGTCGGCGGTGGTGCCTTTGTTGACCAGCAGGGTTTGGTCTTTCAGTTGCGCCACGTCGGTAATCGGTTTGCCTTTGGGGGAAACCACGCCCAATGCCACTTTCATGTAGGGGTCGGCAAAATCGACAGCTTCGGCGCGTTCGGGGGTTTTGGTGAAGTTGGCCAGGATGAGGTCGACTTTGCCGGAACGGACGTATTCAACGCGGTTTGCAGCCTCGGTCAGGACGAACTCGACTTTGTCTGGGCTGCCGAGCAGGTCTTTGGCCAGGTCTTTGGCGATTTCAACGTCAAAGCCTTGGTTTTTGCCGTTTGCGTCAACATAGCCGAACGGGGGCTTGTCGCCGAATACGCCGATGCGGATCACGCCTTTTTCCTTGATGGCGGCAACGGTTGCCGCGCCGCTGCTTTGTGAAGATTGGGTGTCGCCGGAGCCGCCCCCGCAGGCGGTCAGACCGACGGCGATGGCGGCAGAGGCGAGGAGGGCTTTGAATTTGGCATTCAATTGCATGAGTGTTTCCTTTTCAAATGTTTGGTTGAAAGTGGAGGCCGTCTGAAAAAGGGTTCGGACGGCCTGAAAATAAAATCAGTAGTCCATGCCTGCCAAGAATTGGCGGACGCGTTCGCTTTTGGGGGCGGAGAAGAAGGTTTCGGGGTCGGACGATTCGACGATGCCGCCTTTGTCCATGAAGACGATGCGATCGGCAACTTTGCGGGCAAACCCCATTTCATGGGTTACGATGAGCATGCTCATGCCTTCATGGGCGAGTTCTAAAACCACTTCCAAGACTTCGCGCACCATTTCGGGGTCGAGTGCGGCGGTGATTTCGTCCAGCAGGATGACTTCCGGATTCAGGCACAGGGCGCGGACAATGGCGATGCGTTGTTTCTGGCCGCCGGAGAGTTCGCGTGGATAGGCGTTTTTGCGGTCGGATAAACCGACGCGTTCCAACAGTTTGTCGGCTTGTACTTCCGCTTCGGCGCGGTTGCGGTTTTGTACTTTTACCGGGCCTAAGAGGATGTTTTCGATGACGGTCATATGGGCAAACAATTCATAGCTTTGAAAGACCATGCCGACTTTTTGCCGGGCGGTTTGCCAGGAAACGTCTTTGCCGAATTCGCCGATGCCGTCCATCACGATGCTGCCGCCTTGGTGCGGCTCCAAACCGTTGACGCAACGTAGGAGGGTAGATTTGCCGCAGCCGGACGGACCCAATAACACAATCACTTCGCCTTTTTCCAAGTCCAAATCTAAGGATTGAATGGCGGTTACGCTGCCGTATTGTTTGTGCAGCTTGCGGATGCTCAATAAAGCCATATCAGTGTTCCCATTTTTGTTCCAGCTTTGTCGCCAACAGCGACAGCGGCCAACAGCATAAAAAATACAGCATAAAAATCAGGCCATAAACCCAAAATGAGGCATTGGGCTGCGTCAGCAGAGAGTTTTCAATAATTTGTTGCCCCACTTTGACCACTTCAATCACGCCGATAAGCGAGGCGAGCGAACTGGTTTTAATCATTCGCGTAAACAAATTAACCGCCCCCGGCAAAGCACGGCGGACACTTTGCGGCAATTCGATGTAGCGGAACACTTGACGACGGCTCAAACCCAGTGCCAAGCCCGATTCGACTTGATGTTTTTCAATCGATTCCAATGCGCCGCGCACCAAATCGCCCATTTCGGCGATGCCCCAAAGCGTAAAAACCCAAACGCAAACCCAAAATCCGCCGATGTGTATGCCCGTCCACACGGACAAACCGAAATACAGGCCGAACAGCCACACCAAAATCGGCACGATGCGGATGGTTTCGAGATAAAACCGTCCGATAAGGCGGACAAGCCGGTTGCGCGAACGCAAAACCAGGCCGAACAGCGTCCCCAATACGCAAGAAGCCGCAACAGAGATTAAAGAAATTTGTGCCGTTAAGAGCAGGCCTTCGCCCAAACGTGCCGCATTTTTTCCTTCAAAAAGCCAGTCAAACGCCATATTTCGCCCTCCGTATGCGGTTTTCCAATCGCCGCACCAACAAAGAAACAGGTAGCAGGATAATCAGATAAGCGGCAAACAGCAGGAACAATGCCTCGTTGGTTTTGTAGTCCATACCAATCACATCTTTGGTAACAAACAACAATTCCGCAATACCGACCGCGCTAATAACGGATGTTTCTTTTATTAAAAACAATACATTAGCGGCAACAGCCGGAAAAGCGACCGCCCAAGCCTGCGGCAATTCGACATAGCGGAACACTTGAAATCGGCTCAAACCAACGGCTTTGCCCGCCTCGACCTGCCCTTTTGGCACTGCCAAAATGCCGGCGCGGACGGCTTCCGCCATATAGCTTGCGCCCAAGAAAACCAGCGCGATCACGCCGCAGGTGAAACCGTCCCATTTAATGCCCATTTTCGGCAGGCCGTAATACAGGAAAAACAACTGGATCAACAGGGGCGTATTGCGCGACAGTTCGATATAGGCGCGTGCCAATGCGTAGAAAGGGCGGATGCGGTATGCCGTTACCACGGCGACGGGCAGGCCGAACAGCAACGACAAAACAACGCCGTAAACGGACAATTCCAGCGTCAGCTTTGCCGCATCGGCGAATTTGGGTATGGCATCGATCAGATAAGGCCAGTTCATCAGAATCAGACAATCAGCTTAACGAAAGGCGGTATTTTAATGAACTTGTAAGATAATGTTAAAGAATTCTTGGGAATATCAAACATCATAAAAAAGAATAAGGCGATGCCGTCTGAAAAAACTTTCAGACGGCATCGTGCCGGATTCCGCGTCAGATTGCGCTGCCGCCGACGGTCAGCCCGGCATCGATACGCAAAGTCGGCTGCCCCACGCCGACGGGGACGCTCTGCCCTTCTTTGCCGCACACGCCGACACCGCTGTCCAACGCGGTATCGTTGCCTATCATCGAAACATGTTTCAGCACTTCGGGGCCGTTGCCGATGATGGTCGCGCCTTTGACAGGATATTGCAGCCTGCCGCCTTCGACCCACCACGCTTCGGATGCGCTGAATACGAACTTGCCGCTGGTAATGTCCACTTGTCCTCCGCCGAAGTTGACGGCGTAAATGCCCTTGTCGATGGACGCGATGATTTCTTCCGGCTCATAGCCGCCGTTTTCCATAAAGGTATTGGTCATGCGCGGCATAGGCGCAGAAGCGTAACTTTCGCGGCGGCCGTTGCCGGTCGATTGCGTGCCCATTAGGCGGGCGTTGGTTTCGTCCTGCATATAGCCGACCAAAATACCGTCTTCAATCAATACCGTGCGGCGGGTTTCATTGCCTTCGTCGTCAATATTGAGCGAACCGCGTCTGTCGGCAATATCGCCTTGGTCCACAACGGTCACGCCTTTGGCAGCCACGCGCTCGCCGATTCGGCCGGAGAAAACGCTGGTTTCTTTGCGGTTGAAATCGCCTTCCAAACCATGTCCGACCGCTTCGTGCAGCAACACGCCCGGCCAGCCGTTGCCCAAAACAACGGTCATCTCGCCGGCAGGCGCAGGACGGGATTCGAGATTGGTCAGGGCTTGTTTGACGGCGGAATCGACAAACCGATGCACCAAGTTTTCATCGAAATACACCAAATCATAACGTCCGCCGCCGCCCGCGCTGCCCTGCTCGCGACGCTCGCCCTGCTTGGCAATGACGGTTACATTCATGCGCACCATCGGGCGGATATCGGCAGCGTGTTTACCGTCCAGACGGGCGATGTACACCATGTCGTATTCGCAGGTCAAACCGGCCATCACTTGCACGATACGCGGATCGGCGGCTTTGGCCAGCGTTTCGACTTTGTTCAACAGCGCGACTTTGGCAGCGGAATCAAGGCTGGCAATAGGGTCAATCGCCATGTGGACAGGTTTGCCGTAGGCAGGTGTCGGCACTTTGACACTGGCCTCGCCACCGGCCGCACCAATCACGCGAACTGCTTTGGCAGAGCGGTTGATTGAATCGATACACAGGCTGTCGGCGTAGGCAAAAGCGGTTTTATCGCCCGAAACGGCACGCACGCCCACGCCCTGATCGATTTGGAAGCTGCCCGATTTGACGATGCCTTCTTCCAGATGCCAACTTTCATAGGCAGTGCGCTGACAATAGATGTCGGCATAATCGACATGGTTGGCGCCGATAATGCTCAGGCTTTGGGCGAGCAAATCAGGGGAAAGATGGTTGGCTTCGAGCAAATCTCGCTGTACTGCGGCGTAGGTTTGTTGCATAATTTTTCAGACGGCCCGACAAGCAGGCAAAGTTAATTTGGCCTTGATTATACGGTATTTTATATGGCTTTGGATATGTTGATTGCTTGGGTTTATGAGTGATTGAAACAAATCAAAAGGCCGTCTGAAATATAGGGGCGAAATGTTTGCCTTATCCTATTTCAACGTCAGCCGCGTAAAGAAGATAACAAATCATCGTATGATTGATGCAGCGGCAGGCTGATAAAGATTCAAATAATAAATAGATTGGAATTGAAATGAAAAAGTTATTTGTTGTATTGCTAGGACTGGCAAGTCTTAATGTTTATGCCAACGGCTGTGGCGGTGAATACCAACCGGCAACTGGAACATGCCGCATTATTGACAGCTCGGGCCGACAAATTTTATATAACGTTGGCAGACCACAATCTTCCAATAATGGTTATTCTCAAAACCAACCAAGCGTTGTCAATATCGATGTCCCTTCAAAATACGGTGCATGGGCTATTAATCTTAAAACAGGCATTTCCGCAGATGCCATAAATGCTCCCTCTCTTGAAGTAGCAAAAAAAGGGGCAATTAAGGCCTGTGAGCAAAATGGAAAAAACGCGCCATGTAAAGTAAAAGCATGGGTAAGAAACGGGTGTCTTGCTGTTGCGAAAGGAAAGTTAAATGGCAAATGGATGTCTTTTGCTAGCACAGAAGCTCCTGGTCTTGTAGAGGAAAAAGCCTTGAAAACCTGTCAGACTTCAGGATACTCACAATGTACCATAGTAGTTCCTGAAGGCTGCTCACTGCCTAAATTCTAATAGACAAAAGGCCGTCTTTATTCAGACGGCCTTTTCAATCATGGTAAAGCCAATACCGCAATTTAATTCCCATACAAAACAAACCATTACAGCAAAACCCATTATTTTTTCAATTTTGCTATTGATAATAGTTATTATTAGCGTATAATCAAAACCACTCGGAAGACGTCCTAATCCGAGCCATTAAACGACAGATTTTATCCCCCTCTTTCTCATTATCTCTTGATACTCGGAGTGCGCATATACGAAACATACCTGTTCCCCTTTATATCAGATACTCAAAACCGAAAAACATGAAACCCACTGCCGATACAGTGGGTTTCGTGTTTTGTGGCGTTCGGTTTATCAGGCTTGGGACTGCTGTTCAGGCCGTCTGAAACCGAATAGACCTGATTATCGGCAGGTTTTCATGTTCAACTTACCATAACGGCCGACAATGTTTCTGATGTCTTGGGCATCGCGCTCGTCGACCGCCATAAAGACCACGGTCATGCGCGCTACGCTCAAACCGGTATCGGGCGCGCTTCTGTCTTCCTGTTCGACAATGCGCGCACCGCCGAAACCTGCGCTGGACAAGCGTGAAATCAAAACTTGGGCGGAAGAGCGGCTGCGTGTTACGTCAATGCTGATTTCGCCGTTGTGAATGCTGCCGCTAAAGCCGCGGCTGCCCAAGGCATCAAGCTGGGCGGAAGTGTCGCCGTCGGCAGGCAAGACCACGCGGAAGGTTTTGGAAGAAGTCTCGCCAGCGGATGCGCCGTTGCGTTTTTCGATACTGCGGCTGGCCGCATGAGGCCATTTGCCCAACAAGCCTTTGATGCGGTGGTAATCGTCTTCATCCATCACCACGGTGGCGCTGCTGGTACACAAGCGTTCCACGCCGGCCGCGCCCATCTCTTCTTCAGCGGCGCGACGCTCTTGCGCCTCTTTCTCGCGGCGCATTTTTTCTTTTTTCTCTTTCAACTGCTGCGCTTCTTGCTTTTTACGCAAGGCTTCCGCTTCTTCGGATTCAGGTTCGGCCATAATCAGGCCGTCTGATTCAACCACCACCCAATCGGGTTGCGATGCCTGCTGAGGCTCGGCTTTGGGTGCGTCCAAAGAAGACGGGCGCAATAATTCGTGCGTGTCGCCTTCCAAGGCAGATTCGGGTTTGGCGGTTTTATGTTGTGTCCGATAGGCAACCATGCTGCCAAAAACAATGATGTTGAGTGCGACCAAGACCGCAAACAGCCATTTCATGATGCGTTTTCCTTTTTATTGTCCGTTGCGATGGGCAATCCAATGCAAGAGCCCGTGAATCACGAGATTATCGACGATTTTCACTTGATTGTCATGAACGAATGACTCCGGCAGCGCCTGCACGACTCTGCCCGCGCCGCCGCCCGTGATAATAATATCGACCGGTTTGCCCCCGCCCGTTTTGTCTTTCAGACGGCCATGCATCATCATCAACGCGCCGCAAACGGCATCCATCATGCCGCTGGCAATGGCGTTCGGCGTTGTGGTTGGGAACGGATATACCTTGCCGATGGGGCGGTTGAGGTTGGCGGTTTTGAGCGCCATCGCCTCTTTCATCAAGTGGAAACCGGGCATGATGGTGCCGCCGAGATAATGATTGTCTTCCGTCAGCGCGTCGGTGGTTATGGCGGTACCGCAGCTGACGACGACGCAGGCGTTTTGCGTAAAGCGGCGGCTGCCCAGCGCATTAAACCAACGGTCGGAACCATGTTCTTCAGGGCGGCGGTAATGATTGCGGATACCCAAGGCCTGCGGCATGGAAGACAGCCATTCGACCGGACGGGTTAATTGTTCTTCTACCATCGCTTTTTTTACCGAACCACACACGGCGCAACCGACAATCTTCACATCATCATCGGCAAATTGTAGCCATTCTTCGCCCAGCTGAGTCAAATCACGATACGGCGCGCGGCCGACTTCGGAAAATGTGCCGTTCTCTACCCACGCCCATTTCAACTGACTGTTGCCGCCGTCCAGCAGCAAAAAGCGTTCCGGTTTCGCAGCGGCAGGTTGTGCCGGGCGGTTATCCGGGCGCAAACTGATCTCGCCGCTGACGATGGTTTTCTCGCCCTTGTCCGTCAGCAAACGCAACGCGCCTTGCGCATCCACGCCTTTGACTACGCCTTCGTGGACAACGCGTCCTTCCTGAAGCAGCAACACTGGTCTGTCCGTATCGCGGTTGGCGGCATCGTATTCGCCGACACATGACGCAAATCCGTTTTGCGCGTATTCGCTCAACAGCGCATCGAGTTGCGCCAATACTGCATTCAACAAGGTTTTGACGCTTACGCCCTGCTTAGAGGCCGTCTGAAACAAGGCCTGCACAGAAGTGGCGTTTTCAACTTCTTTCGGCAATACAAAATTGATGCCGATGCCTATGATGGCGACAGTCTTATTCTCTACCCTCGCCGTTTCAATCAAAATACCGGCCAATTTATCGTTGGCCACGACCAAATCATTCGGCCACTTGATATTTACGTCCAAACCAATATCGGCAAGCGCACGGCGGCAAGCCAATGCCACTACCAACGCCAGCGAACCCAGCTCATATTGCGGCTTGTCAAACGTCCAGCCCAAGCTGAACATCAGACATTCGCCCTGTCGGTTGACCCAACTCCGCCCTTGCCGTCCGCGTCCTTTGGTTTGGAAATGCGCCACACACAAAGCCTTATGCGCCAAATCTGCCGACTGGCGCGCCAATGCCATGATTTCATCGTTGCTGGACGAACATTCGTGTTTCAACTGCGCACGAAAACCCTGTTTTCCGGCCATTTGTTGCAAAGATTCTTCAGCAAACACAGCCAAAGGGCGCACCAAGCGCCATTGCCCGTCATGCTGGCGCAGCAAACCGCGGATATGGGCCGGCATCTGCTGCCAGAATCCGTTTAATTGTTGCGGCTTCATCCCGACCACTCGCGCCAACTGAGAAACGTGTTGCGGCAGGCCGTCTGAAAGCGCGGCAAGCAAGGCCCAATGGCGGCTGTTCAAATCCGTCATTCGCCTCCTCCGGCTTCGCGGATTTTCGCCAACGTTTTAGTGGTCGAAGTCTGGTGTAAAAACGGAATCGAAAATACTTTGCCGCCACGCGCAAACGTCTCGGCCGCACCGACAATCTTATCTACAGGCCAGTCGCCGCCTTTAATCAATACATCAGGTTTGACCATTTCAATCAGCGCGGCCGGCGTATCGTCATCAAACCATGTAACCAAATCCACGCTGGCCAATGCCGCTGCCACTGCCGCGCGGTTTTCCAAAGGATTAATCGGGCGGTCGTCACCTTTGCCCTGACGGCGCACCGACGCATCGGTATTCAACGCCAACACCAAAGCCGCACCGGCCGATCGCGCCTGCGCCAGATACGTTACATGGCCCCTATGGAGAATATCGAAACAGCCGTTGGTAAACACCAGCGGACGGGGCAATGCCGCCAAACGCTCCGCCAGCTTTTCGGGCGGACAGATTTTGGATTCAAATTCTGGAGCTGGCCATTCGGACATGATGCGGTTCCTTTGGGAATGAAACAGAAAATAATCGGGGTATTATAAAGGATAACGGCGAAACACCATAAAAAGATACCGAACGGTACAATATTCGGGCTTGATTACGTATTCATTGATATTTGATAACACGGCAAATGCCATTTTTGCCGATGCCATGATGAAACGGTTTGATAAATACTTTTTTGAAACCCAATTAAATCTGAAGTAAAATTCGGGTATAAATGGAAAAAGCCTGCATACAATATGCAGGCTTTCATCTGGGGTGGCTGATGGGGCTCGAACCCACGACAACTGGAATCACAATCCAGGACTCTACCAACTGAGCTACAGCCACCGTAAAAATTGGCACGCCCGACAGGAATCGAACCTGTAACCCCCGACTTAGAAGGTCGGTGCTCTATCCGGTTGAGCTACGGGCGCTCATGCCGATTCGTGCTAAGAATTTTGTGGTCGGGGCGGTGGGATTCGAACTCACGACCCTCTGCTCCCAAAGCAGATGCGCTAACCGGGCTGCGCTACGCCCCGACTGAAGACCTGAACTATACAGACCCTTTTTAACCCGGTCAACACTTACTTTGCTTTATTTTTTCATTTTTTGATTATCCTATTATTTTTAATCGTTATTTATTTTTATGCTTCGTAATCAGGGCTACTCTTTTGTGTCAGGCCGTCTGAAAAATGCGATAATTTAAACGCAATATTTATCCCTATTGAGGAGGAAAAATCATGGCTGCACAACTTATAGACGGAAAAAAAATCTCCCAGCAACGCATCGAGGCGGTCGCGCAGGCGGTAAAAGCGCGTCAGGAAAAAGGTTTGCACACGCCTTGCTTGGCGGTGGTATTGGTTGGCGATGACCCTGCCAGCGCGGTTTACGTACGCAATAAAAAACTGGCCTGCCAAAAAAGCGGCATCGAATCGCGCTCTTATGAGCTGCCGTCTGAAACCACGCAAGACGATTTGCTGAAACTGGTGGACGAATTAAACGGCGACCCTGCCGTCGACGGTATTTTGGTGCAACTGCCGCTGCCGGCACACATCGACAGCCAAGCGGTTTTGGAACGTATCGTGCCGCATAAAGATGTGGACGGCTTCCACCCTTACAACGTCGGCCGCCTGGTCGTTAAAATGCCGCTGATGCGCCCTTGCACGCCCAAAGGTGTGATGACTTTGTTGGAAGCCTACGGCATCGACCCGAAAGGCAAAAAAGCGGTCGTCGTCGGCGCGTCCAATATTGTCGGCCGCCCGCAGGCGTTGGAATTGCTGCTGTCCCGCGCGACGGTAACCATCTGCCACAGCGCCACGCAAAACCTTGCCGATGAAGTTGCGGCCGCAGATATTTTGGTGGTCGGCGTAGGCATTCCGAATTTCGTTAAAGGCGAATGGGTCAAACCCGGCGCAGTGGTTATCGATGTGGGCATCAACCGCTTGGACGACGGCAGCCTGTGCGGCGACGTGGAGTTTGATGTCGCCAAAGAACGCGCGTCCATGATTACGCCTGTTCCCGGCGGCGTCGGCCCGATGACGATTGCCACTTTGTTGGAAAACACGGTACACGCGGCCTCATTGCACGATTAATCGCTGTCATTAAGTTAGGCCGTCTGAACATGGTTTTTCAGACGGCCTGACCTGTTTTTTTTTTGCTTTTTACCTTATTTGGCTTCACATGTCCTTACTCTCTTCCCACACCGACAACCCGACTTTTCGCAACGCTTCCTATATCCTAATGGGTTTGGCCTTGCTGATTGTCTTGCACTACCATTTTCTGCCGCTGCTGCTGTCGGTTATCCTGACCTATATCTTTATTACGCGCACCAACGGCGTGATCCTCAAACTCCGCCGCCGTGTTTTGCCGCGCAACACGCGGCTGCATAAATCGCTCAACGCGCACAATATCAACCTGATTTCCACTACGCTGACGCTGGCCATCGTGTTCAGCATCATCACGATGATGTCTTTGGGCATTTACCACCTGATACACGGCGGCCATGTCGGCTTTATGTTGGCGAAGCTGGCGGCGATTTTGGAAGACACCAAAAACAGCCAAGACCTGCCTGCGGCCATTCTCAATATGCTGCCCAACAATATGGCCGAAATCAAAGCCTCGGCGATCAAGCTGATTGAAGAATACCGCGCCGCGCTGACCCGTATCAGTAAAAACAGCATCACATCCTTCGTGTACATCCTCATCGGCATCATCATCGGCGCCATGCTCAGTTTCCACCGCCTGAAAATGCGCAAAAACCGCCACAAAATGCCGCTGTTTAAAGCCGAATTGATGCGGCGCATCGTCAATTTTGAAACCAGCTTTGAACGCGTGTTCCTCGCCCAAGTCAAAATCTCGCTGATCGACACCTTCCTGACCGGCCTGTACCTCTACCTGGTTTTGCCGCTGTTCGGCGTTGACCTGCCGTTTAAAATGACCGTCCTGATCGTCGCCTTTATCGTCGGCCTGATTCCGGTGGCGGGCAACCTGATTTCCAACACCATCATCATTATTTTGAGCCTCGGCGCATCGCTGTACGTCGCACTCGCCTCGTTGGTTTTCCTTGTTGTCATCCATAAGCTTGAATATTTCCTCAACGCCAAAATCATCGGCTCGGAAATCGAATCCAGCGCATGGGAATTGCTGGTGGCGATGGTCGTCTTTGAACGCATTTTCGGCATCGGCGGCATCATCGTCGCGCCGGTTTATTACGCGTATCTGAAAAATGAATTGAAACTGCGAAAATTGATTTAATCAGTTGCATTTATACACATCAAAGGCCGTCTGAAAACGACAATCGGGTTTTCAGACGGCCTTTGCTTTACCTTTTCTTACACTTTACGGCATAATGGCAGCCACGCATTTCTAGAAGAAAGATAAACAATGTCAACCAAAACCCCTTCCCTATTTGGCGGCGCGATGATTATCGCCGGTACGGTTATCGGCGCAGGCATGCTTGCCAACCCGACCGCCACTTCCGGCGTATGGTTTACCGGCTCGCTGGCCGTGTTGCTGTACACCTGGTTTTCCATGCTCTCCAGCGGCCTGATGATTTTGGAAGTCAATACCCATTATCCGCACGGCGCCAGCTTCGACACCATGGTTAAAGACCTGCTCGGCCCGACTTGGAACGTCATCAACGGCGTTGCCGTCGCTTTCGTTTTATACCTGCTCACCTACGCCTACATCTTCGTCGGCGGCGACCTGACAGCCAAAGGCATCGGCAGCGCGGTAGGCAGCGAAATCTCGCTCACCGTCGGGCAACTCGTCTTCTTCGGCATTCTCGCCTTTTGCGTTTGGGCATCAGCACGCTTGGTTGACCGCTTCACCAGCATCCTCATCGGCGGCATGGTATTGACCTTTATTTGGGCAACCGGTGGCCTGATTGCCGATGCCAAAATGCCTGTCTTGTTCGACACCCAAGCCCCTGCCGGCACCAGCTACTGGATTTATGTCGCCACCGCCCTGCCCGTCTGCCTTGCCTCATTCGGCTTCCACGGCAACGTCTCCAGCCTGCTCAAATACTTTAAAGGCGACGCACCCAAAGTGGCCAAATCCCTGTGGTCGGGGACGCTGATTGCCTTGGTGATTTACGTCCTCTGGCAAATCGCTATCCAAGGCAACCTGCCGCGCAGCGAGTTCGCACCGGTTATCGCCGCCGAAGGTCAAGTTTCCGTCCTGATCGAAACGCTGTCCAAGTTCGCCCAAACCGGCAATATGGACAAAGTGTTGACCCTGTTCTCCTACATGGCGATTGCAACGTCCTTCCTCGGCGTAACGCTCGGCCTGTTTGACTACATCGCCGACATCTTCAAATGGAACGACAGCATCTCCGGCCGTACCAAAACCGCCGCGCTGACCTTCCTGCCGCCTTTGATTTCCTGCCTGCTCTTCCCTACCGGCTTCGTTACCGCCATCGGCTACGTCGGTCTGGCCGCAACCATCTGGACAGGCATCATCCCCGCCATGCTGCTCTACCGCTCGCGCCATAAATTCGGCATCGGCAAAAACTACAAAGTTTACGGCGGATTCTGGCTGATGGTTTGGGTCTTCCTCTTCGGCATCATCAACATTGCCGCCCAAATACTGAGCCAAATGGAGCTCGTTCCCGTATTTAAAGGTTAAATTCCCTTAAGGCCGTCTGAAACACCCTCTTTCAGACGGCCTAATTCATTATTTTCCGCTACAATACCCCTTTCCCCCAACGAACACCGTCCATGTACGACAATATCCGCTTCCATCTCGACGAAGGCTACCCCGACCAGCTCCCACCTGAAAACGCCGCCACCCATATCGGCATGTACTGGCAGTGGGCGGCGCAGGCAGGCCTCGTCAACCCCGTCTGGCAAACCGCCCCCGAAACCGCAGCCGACTTCGCCGCCATGACCTCGGGCAAAATCAGCGGACGGCACTTCCTGCTCAAACACATGGACGGCGCATTAACGGCGGACGACTTTACCGAACTCGGCCAACGGTTTACCGAGTTCTACTACACCGACGAAGAAGAGGGCTACGGCGCATTTATGGAAGACTACGTCCTCGCCCTCGACACACCCTCGCTCGGCGGCTTCTACCACGTCAAAAACACCCCGGAAACCTTCGCCAAACTGACCCCCGTTTTTCAGACGGCATTTGAAAAATGGAAAAGCAGTTTGAAAGTAGAAAAATATTCGAAAGAATCCACACAATGAAGCCGAACTATTCTATCGACATTGCTATTAACTGCTTCCGTCCAGGTGGCGGCATGGAAAGCTACACTTTCGACCTGGTCCGTGGTTTAAACGCACACGGCATCAAACCTACCGTCTTTGCTGCACAAATCGATACAACGATTCCTGAATACCGCCAAGTTGATACGCATCACGTCAATCAAAAAAAGATTCCAAAAAAGTTGCGTCCTTTTTTCTTCAGTATGCAATTGGCCAAACTCCGGCAAAACAGGAATATCCCCCTTATTGCCTGCAATCCCAGTGATTATGCTGATATCTTTGTCTGCGGCGGTACACACTTAGGTTACCTGCACAACATGGGTAAAACCCCAAACCTACTTGATAGACTCATCATTCGGCGTAACCGCACCAACTACTCAACGGCAAAATTGATCATGGCGCATTCACACCTAATGCAACACGAGTTGATCAACCTCTATGGGGTACCTTCTGAAAAAATCCGTGTTATCCATCCACCTGCCGATACTGCACGTTTCTACACCAAACCGGAAGAAATTCCTGCAACTCGTGCGAGATACGGATTTAAAGACGACGAAACTATTTTCCTATTTCCATCAACCGGACACACCCGAAAAGGTTTGGATTTATTAGCAGAATTTTTTGAGCATACCGATTTACCCATCAAACTGGCTGTTGCCGGATCGCCCTTACCTCGACCAATGGACAACGTCATTGAGCTTGGTTTCTGCAAAAATATGCCTGAACTTTACCGAGCTGCCGACTTCACCATCATGGCATCACTGTACGAACCATTCGGACTGGTTGGCATAGAATCTATTTTGTGCGGAACCAGAGTTGTTTTCTCCGACAATATGGCATGTACCGAAGTCATGAACGAAAATGCAGGTTTCTTTTTCTCACGTCAAAACACAGAAACACTGGCACAAGCCATCACTCAAGCAGTTTCTCTCAAACGGCAGGGAAAACAAAAAATTACCTCTCCTATGCAGGCATTAACCTATAATCCCACCTTAACGCATCATATCGACCAAACTCTCAATATGTTGAAGGCCGTCTGAAAACAATATTTAGGAACACCATGAAACTCATCATCCTCGACCGCGACGGCGTCATCAATCAAGACCGCGACGACTTCGTCAAATCCGTTGACGAATGGATTCCCATCGAAGGCAGCATGGATGCCATCGCCTTTTTAACGCAGGCAGGCTACACCATCGCCGTGGCCACCAACCAATCCGGTATCGGCCGCAAATACTTTACCGTGCAAGACCTGACCGAAATGCACGCGAAAATGCACCGCCTTGCCGTTCAAGCAGGCGGTACCATCGACGGCATTTGGTTTTGCCCGCACACTGCCGCCGACAACTGCGAATGCCGCAAACCCAAGCCCGGCATGATTATCGATATTATCGAACGCTTCAAGGCCAATGCCGCCGAAACCTGGCTGGTCGGCGACAGCCTGCGCGACCTGCAAGCCATTGATGCCGCAGGCGGCAAATCCGCGCTCGTCCTGACCGGCAAAGGCAAAAAAACGCTGGCCAAACACGAACAAGACCTGCCCGAACACACCCAAGTCTTCGACAACCTGCTGGCTTTCTCGCAATACATCATGCGTGAAAACACACAAATCGAAGAAGCCGCGCAAGCCATCCTATAAACGACAAGGCCGTCTGAAAACTGCCGACAACGGCGTTCAGACAGCCTTCAAACGACAGACTTTTCCCCGATATGCTGATTATCCGCAACCTGATTTACTGGTTCATCCTTTCCTCTAGCATTATTTTGCTGTTCCCCTTTATGCTGCTTGCCCTGCTCTTCCAAGGCGGTGCGCACAAAATGGCGCAAATTTGGGTACGCATCCTCAACTGGTCGCTCAAGCACGTCATCGGTTTGAACTACACCTTAAGCGGCGCGGAAAACATTCCAAACCACCCCGCCATCATCTGCGCCAAACACCAAAGCGGCTGGGAAACCCTCGCCCTGCAAGAGATTTTTCCGCCACAAGTCTATGTTGCCAAACGCGAACTGTTCAAAATCCCTTTCTTCGGCTGGGGCTTGAAGCTGGTCAAAACCATCGGCATCGACCGCAGCAACAGCCGCGAAGCCAACAAACAACTTTTAGAACAAGGTCTTGCGCGTAAAAACGAAGGCTATTGGATTACCATTTTCCCCGAAGGCACACGCCTGCCGCCCGGCGAAAAAGGCCGCTACAAACTCGGCGGCGCGCGCATGGCAAAAATGTTCGAGATGGACATCGTCCCCGTCGCGCTCAACAGCGGCGAGTTTTGGCCGCGCAACTCCTTCCTCAAATATCCGGGCACGGTCAGTGTCATCATCGGCAAACCCATTGCCCACAACAACGGCAATGAAGCCGAACTCATGGCCCAATGCGAGCAATGGATTGAAAGCCAACAGCCCCTGATTACCGGACAAGGTCCGTTCGCGCCCAAAACCAAATAAATCATTCCATCGGGTGGGCCGCTATGCCCGCCTTTCCATGCCGTCCAATATTTCCATTAATATCATGCCCCGCCTCCATACCCACACCCTTTCAGACGGCCTCACTATTCATATCCAGCTCAAACGCAGCGCCAAGAAAAACCTCATTTTGCGCCCCGTTTCCGCCGATACCGTCAGCATCAATATCCCTCCGTTTGTTACCCAGCACACCTTTACCCAATGGCTGAACGACAACGAAGCCATCCTGCGCCGTACCTTAAACAAAACACCGGCCCGACAAACACCCACCGACTCGCTTCCCGAATGGATTTGGTATCAAGGCGTTCAGACGACCTTGTCCATCCACACAGCAAACCACATCCAAATCAGGCCGTCTGAAATCCTGTTGCCCGAAAAAGAAAACGCCGCCCAACTTACCCATTTGCGCCGCTTCCTGCACGAGCGTGCGCACGAGTATCTGCTACCACGCCTCGAAGGCCATATCCGAATAACCCGCCTGACTCCGAGTGCCATTTTCCTGTCCAACGCCAAAACCTTCTGGGGCGTTTGCCGCCACACCACCGGCATCCGCCTCAACTGGCGGCTCATCGGCGCGCCCGAATATGTCGCCGACTATGTCTGTCTGCACGAACTCGCCCACCTGCGCCATCCCGACCACAACCCTGCGTTTTGGGCTCTGACCCACTCGCTCACGCCGCATGTCGACCAAGCCGAACAATGGCTGAAGGCGCACGGCAGCGAATTGTTCCACCTCGGCTAAGTCTTATCCGGCAGCATTTTTTTGCAAGCAAACACCAGCCCAAAGCAAAGAACCAACGCCCTCCAAATAAATCATGTAGCCGCGCGTAAAATCAAGTTTATCCGCTTGCCACCCCTCATACCTGCCGATAAGATGATGTCGTTCTCAAAACCCTTTTCAGAAAGGAAAACCGATGACCAAAGCAAAATCGTTACTGGCCACCGGCATTTTGGCTCTTTTCTCCGCCACGGCATTCGCCTCCCCGCTGCCTTCCGAAATCTACCGTCCGGATGGCGCGCACACCATAAAAGCCGATCATCAAGGCAACGGCGAATTTGAATACGAAGCCGAACTTTCCGGCCAACGCAATTCCATTCCTTCCTTGGCCAAAAAAGTGATCGCCCACGCGCGCAGTAAAGGTTTCCATGTGGTTGAGTCTGAAATCAAACACGACGATGCCGATCTGAAATTCAAACGCGGCAAACAAGAGCTGGACGTTTCCATCGAAGACAAAGGCCAAGGCCGTATCGAATACAAAGCCGATTTGGACTTGGACCAAAACTAAATCCGACTCGCAAATAAAGGCCGTCTGAAATCCCATCGGGTTTCAGACGGCCTTTTGTCGTCTTTATCAGGTATAATGGCACTCGGTTTGTAAAATTTCCGACTCAAAACATTGTACAATCTGCCCACTTATACTGATAACATCCCAAACATTGCCATGAAAAAACGTCTGCTCCTCCTCGCCATCCTTCCCCTTTCCCTTCACGCCGCCGATGTGCCGCCTGATGTGAAACCCGAGCTTCAAGTCAACACAGCCGAACCCCAACAACCCGAAACGCACAACATTCCTGCCGAGCAGACAAACAGGCCGTCTGAAAAAATCATCAACGTCGATGCCGACACCCTGCTTGCCAACACCGAATTACTGGCACGCGCCATGTATTCCGCCGTCGTCGCCCACAATATCCCCGGCATCAAAGCCGTTTTGCCCATTTACGAACAATGGCCAGAACACGACCGCGCCATGGCGCGCTATGCCAAAGGTTTGCTTGCTCAATCCGAAGGGCGAGCCGCCGAAGCCATCGGCCATTACCGTCGCTTTATCGCCGAGCAGCCCAATGCCTCCACCGTCCGCTGGCAGCTTGCGACCGCCTTGTTTGAAGACAAACAAAACGAAGCCGCAGCCGACCAGTTCGACAAACTGCAAACCGAACCCCTCCCGCCTGCCTTGCAAGAACGCCTCGAAACCTACCGCAAAGCCCTGCGCGAACGCGACTCATGGCAATTCAACGCCGGCTTGAACATCACGCGCGAGCAAAACATCAACCAAGCCCCCGGCCAACGCCGTCTGGGCAACCACCTGAGCGATGAACAATGCCGCGCCGTGCGCCTAGTCTATCCCGACGACGACTGCTTCCGAGGCTGGACATTCCCCGAACCCATCGATGCCACCGCCATCCACTATCAAATCGGCGCAGAAAAAAAATGGTCGCTGCCACACGGCTTCTATGCCACGGCAGGCGCAGACCATTACGGCAAAATCTACCCCAAACACACCAACTACAACGACCTCACCACACGCTTCTCGGCAGGCATCGGCTATGCCGACCAGCGCAACGATATCGGCATTACCCCGTTCCACGAGCGCCGCTTCTACGGCAACGACCCCTACACCTACACCAACGGCGCACGCCTCCACTACAACTATTGGTGGCAACCCAAGCTGCAAACCCTCAGCGCATTTGAAGCAGGCCGTCTGAAAAACAACCGCCGCGAGCGTTCCAACAACACCAGCCAACTGCTCAGCAACTCCATCGTGTACTACCGCAACGCGCGCCAATACTGGGTAGCCGGTATCGACCTCTACCGCGAACGCAACCGCGACGACAAAAGCGACAGCTTCAACCGCTACGCCCTGCGCACCACATGGGGACAAGAATGGCCCAAAGGCCTCTCCACCGTCCTACGCCTCAGCGCCGCCCAACGCCGTTACCAAGCCCCCAGCTTCTTCAGCAACGAACAAAACCGCCGCGACAAAGAAGCCTCCGCCTCCCTGAGCGTATGGCACCGCGCCCTCCATTTCAAAGGCATCACCCCGCGCCTGACCATTGCCCACAACAAAACATGGAGCAACGACAAGTTCTACGAATACGGCAAAACCAAAATGTTTGTCGAATTGAGCAAAACGTTCTGACAAATGGAACCAATCTGTGAATAAAGCAAAAATGCCTGTCCCGCATACTGATTTACAAGACAGATTCACACTTTTACAGATACCGGATAAATAGATTTTTAAAGCATAACGCCTTATTAAATTCATATTTATCAAATAGATAAATCCAATCCTAGATTACTTTACAACGTAACGTACAACACTACATAACGTTACAAAAAAATCAGGCCGTCTGAATATTTCAGACGGCTTTTTTTATTCAAATTCAACAATCATTTTTATCATTAGTCGCAAGATACCACCCTCTCATTTCTAATGAAAAAAGTACAAATTTAATAGAAAATACATACCTTCAAACTTAATCGCCTTTAAAAAACGAATGCGCTCCTTTATCCACATCCTCAAAAAAATCGGCAAAATAGCGCTGATTATCCCTATTTTTGCCCTATTGTATTTTTTATCTGCTTGGATGCTGGCTTCATTACCGCTCAATGAAGAGCAGCCCAAAGGGGAAATTACTTTATTTTTAGTCAGTAATGGCGTGCATACTGATGTAGTCATGCCGCTGAAGAATGATATTTTTGATTGGTCGGATGTCGTCAATCCGAGAGACACGCTCACTGCTGATCCTCAAATAACGCATATCGGTTTAGGCTGGGGGGAACGCAATTTTTATTTATACACGCCTGAGTGGAAAGATTTGACGTTCTCCAATGCTTTAGGTGCATTAAGCGGGCTGAACCGTACGCTGATTCATGTTACTTATTATCCTTTTGAACCACGAGAAAATAGCCACGTCGTCAAATTTTTGGTCACGCCTGAGCAATACAGGAATTTAACCAAATCGCTCTTGGCCGGTTTTCAACAAGAAAATGGGCAAACTATCTTGCTAAAAGGAATCCATCATCAATCTAACGATGCTTTTTACAAAGCCAAAGGGCGCTATCATTTATTCAATACTTGTAACACTTGGCTGAATGATAAATTGGTGGAAAGCGGCCTGAAAGGCGTGTATTGGACTCCTTTTTCTTCCCCCTTACTGGAACAATATCGATAGTCTCCACGCTTCTCAATTTTTGGGTCTATGTAAGACTTCAGGCCGTCTGAACTTTTTCAGACGGCCTGTATTTTGATAAAAACTCAAAGCCCTTTATTATATAAATGAAATTTTTAATAGCATTAAATTCTAATTTATATAAATAAACTAATCTTAAATTCTATAGAATAATTAAAATAAAGAAATTTTAGAATAAAATTGCTAGAACAAAAAACTAAGCCTTGTTTAATTCCGCTAAAACCTGTAACCTGTATCAAAAATAAACAAGAGAGTTCATCATGTCCCAACACCACCCTACCGACGATATTAAGATAAAGGAAGTCAAAGAGTTACTCCCTCCAATCGCACATTTGTATGAGCTGCCTGTTACGCCTCAGGTTGCCAATTTGGTTTATAAAACACGTCATGAAATTGCGGATTTGGTTCACGGCCGCGACAACCGTTTGCTGGTCATCATCGGCCCATGTTCGATTCACGATACTAAGGCGGCGGTTGAATATGCGCAAAAATTGCTGCCCTTGCGCAAAAAATATGAGAAAGAGCTGCTGATTGTAATGCGCGTGTATTTTGAAAAACCGCGTACAACCGTTGGCTGGAAAGGTCTGATTAACGATCCGCACTTGGACGGTACGTTTGACATCAACTATGGCCTGCGCCAAGCGCGTCAGTTGTTGCTGACTTTGAACGAAATGGGCATGCCTGCTTCGACTGAATTCTTGGACATGATTACGCCACAATACTACGCCGACCTGATTTCTTGGGGCGCGATTGGTGCGCGTACGACTGAAAGCCAGGTACACCGCGAATTGGCCAGCGGCCTCTCCTGCCCTGTCGGTTTTAAAAACGGTACGGACGGCAACCTGAAAATCGCCATCGACGCCATCGGCGCCGCCAATCATCCGCACCACTTCTTGTCTGTAACCAAAGCCGGTCATTCTGCGATTGTCCACACCAGCGGCAACCCTGACTGCCATGCGATTTTGCGCGGCGGTAAAGAGCCTAATTACAGCGCAGAACACGTTAAAGACGCTGTTGCGCAGCTTCAAAAAGCCGGCGTGAGCAGCAAACTGATGGTGGACTGCAGCCATGCCAACAGCCGTAAAGACTTCCGCAAACAAATGGATGTAGCACGCGATGTTGCGGAGCAGCTGAAAGCCGGTGAAGAAAACATCATGGGCGTGATGGTGGAAAGCCACTTGGTTGAAGGCCGCCAAGACAAGCCTGAAGTTTACGGTCAAAGTATTACGGATGCCTGCATCGGTTGGGATACGACTGAAGAATTGCTGGCCCTGCTTGCCGAAGCGAAAAGTTACCAAGCGTAAGTGCGAAATCATTAAAAAGACCGGATATGTTCCGGTCTTTTTTGTGTCTGTCATTTTGATTTCTTTGCTTAAGATACCGCAAGTTTTAGTCATGTTTAACATCAAAACAATATGAGAAAAAATTCAGGCCGTCTGAAAACCCGATCACTCAGGTTTTCAGACGGCCTGCACTATTTTTCTTTTCAATTAGAACGTGTGCTTAACTGTTGCAGTCACACTACGCGGCGTGCCGTAAACGTGAATATCCGGCATGGGGCGGTAGCGTTTGTTGAACACGTTTTCAAAGTCCAAACCGATGCGGGTGGATTTGCCGATTTTGTAATGCGCAGTCAAATCCAGCGTAGCGTAGGCGCGTTGGGTTAGCGCTTCTTTACCGGCAACGGTGAAAGGCTGGTATTCATCATAGGCGTTTGTGCCGCTTTGCCAGTTGACGTTGGCACCCAAGTTTAGGCGGTCGGTAACGTCATACGCAGTAAAGAGTTTGAAAAGATGGGCAGGATAAGAAGGGTTGACCACATTGCCCGAATCATTTTTGAGTTTGGAGTACGCATAGGAAGCATTGAGCAGCCATTTGTCGCTCAGGCGTCCGCCAACAGACAGTTCCACGCCTTTGGTCGTCGTACGGTCAATAGATTCATAGTAATACCGTTGATTTTCCTCATCTTCAATTTCTTTCCCCAAATGGTCGCGTTTATTGATAAACGCCGCCGCAGAAGCGTTCAAACGGCCTTCAAACCACGAAGCTTTTAAGCCGAGTTCATATGTTTTGCCGCGTTGTGGTTCGAGCGGTTTGCCGTTTCGGTCCAAATTGCGCACTTGAGGGCGGAATATGGTGGTATAGGAGGTGTAGGCTGTCAGATTGTCATTTAAATCATAACTTGCGCCCAAATAAGGGATAAATACCTTGTTTTTATGCCTGCTGTCGGCAAAATCGTTGCGATCGGAACTGTAGTGGTATTGCCAATCGACAAACCGTCCGCCGCCTATCAATGCCAGCCTGTCGGTTAGTTTGAAACGGGTCGAACCGTAAACAGAGAGGTTTTTCATATGGGCAAAGCCGTCGCGAAGGTAGGGCATGGCCGGTTTTGTGAAATTTCCGTCGAAAAGGCGCAAATCAGGGACAACCCTATTTTTATCTTTGTCGTAATATGAAAGAGTTTCCTTATTGTGCTGATAGCTGATGCCGGCATTGAATTCATGTTTGCGTCCCAAAAGCGGGTAATCGCCGTCCAAACTCAGAGAAAAATCTTGGTCGGTGTACTTGGCTTGATTGCGCTCGGCAAAGAATTTAGCGGAATAGTCTGAATCAATGAAAAAAGGACCGGCTATACCGGAAACTGCATCACTTTTTCCATAAGTATGGCTGTAGTTGCCGTTCAGAGCCCAACCGTTTTCAAACTCATGATTGACAGAGGTGAAGATTTCCGCACTGTTTTCTTTACCGTAAGCCCATTTTGCCGAGGCATTGCTGCGCGGAGAGGCTGCAAATGGTTTGAAAGGTTGATTTTTTCTAGGGTTTCCCGCCACGGTCAGATAGCTGAAAGGCGAGCTGCCGGTATTGCGGAAACGGTGGATTTCCGTACCGATATTCCACTGAGTCTGAGGGGCAATGTCGTAGGAGAGAATGCCGTAGAACGTATGATTGTGGCGCGAAGTGTTCGGCAGGTAATCGCCGCCGTGGTCGCTGACCAAAATAGTGCGGCCGCGCAAGGTATTGTCTGCATTTAAAGGCTGATTGGCATCAAGGACGAAGCGGTAGTGCTTCCACGAACCGACACCGGCTTCGACGCTGACGGCTGGCTTGGCAGTCGGTTTCTTGCGTTCCAAAGCAACCGTACCGCCCGGCTCGCCCATACCGCCGTTGGACAAACCGCTTGCGCCGCGTACGACGACGACTTGGTCATACAATGCGCTGTCCAGGTTGTTGGTGCTGCGGCGGATGGCTTTGTAGTCGTAAAGGAATTTGGGCGCGCCGTCCACGGTAATACTGTCAATCGCCTGACTGCGCGAAATAAACTCGCTGTGACCGGAGACGTTGTTGCCCATTTTGCTGTGGAACACGCCCGGTGTTTGTTTCAACACATCCTGCAAGGTATCCAAACCTTGGTCGTCCATTTGTTTTTCGGTAACGACAGACAAGGACTGCGGTGTTTCGCGCTGGGTCAGGCGGATGCCTGTCGCGGCGGAGGAAGCGGGAATGGTGTAGTTGGAAGTAGTCTGTTTGCCGACACCTTGGACGGTAACTGTCGGTAAATCGACACGTTCTTGCGGCTGGGTATTTTCTACTTCGGTCGCGAAAGAATACGCTGAACACAGCGCCAGACTGACGGCAAAGCTTAATTTGCCATAGGGAAATACAGGTAGTGACATAGCCTCTCCAATTAGCTTATCTTTACAATTTGGTCGCAGATTCTATCAAAAAGATGTAGTCCGATGAAACTATGTTCTAATCACTATTTCCTAAGTAGTTCGTTTAATTCAAAATATTTATTTTCAATCTAGTGCCAATTAACTAAAAAGGCCGTCTGAAACCCATATCATCAGGTTTTCAGACGGCCTTAATCTTTTTATTACAAGGTAATCAATCTGCCAATTTTCGTGCCAATTCTGCCAAACGTTTACCTTGCGCAAAGGCAATATCGTTTTCTTCGGCAGTCAATACCGGCTTGCTGTTGTGGCCGGAAACATGGCTTGCGCCGTAAGGCGTGCCGCCGCTTTGGGTATTGCTGAGCGCGGACTCGGTATATGGAATGCCGCTGATGACCATGCCGTGGTGCAACAGAGGCAGCATCATGGTCAGCAAGGTGCTTTCTTGGCCGCCGTGCAGAGAAGATGTGCTGGTGAATACGGTGGCAGGTTTGCCGACGAGTTCTGCACCGAGCCAAAGAGGGATGGTGCCGTCGATAAAGTATTTCATCGCGGCGGCCATATTGCCGAAACGTGTCGGGCTGCCGAGCGCAAGGCCGGCGCAGTTTTTGAGGTCGTCGGCAGTCGCGTATGGCGCGCCTTCGTCGGGAATGCCTTTTTCAACGGCTTCGCAAACGGTGGAAACTTTGGGAACGGTACGCAACACGGCTTCGCAACCGTCCACGCTTTCGATACCGCGTGCGATTTGGCGGGCAAGGTTGCGCGTGCTGCCGTTTTGGGAATAAAAGAGGACGAGAATTTTCAGGGGATTTGGGTTCATTTGGGGTTTCCGTTACAATGCTGTCAGGTTTCAGACGGCCTTTTAAATACTCGGGCCGTCTGAAAAGAAAAAATTTCAATTTAGAAGTGGGAAAAGGTTATGCCGTTTTCGCAATGGTGGCAAGGTTTTTTAAAGAGTAAAGGCATGGCGTTCGCTTGGTTTGTCGTGCGCCGTTTTGATGAGGAGCGCGTGCCACAGGTGGCGGCAAGCATGACGTTTACAACGCTTTTGGCTTTGGTGCCCGTGTTGACAGTGATGGTCGTCATCGCTTCGGCCTTCCCCGTTTTCGACCAATGGTCGGGGGCGTTTGTCTCTTTCATCAACCGCACCATCGTACCGCAGGGAGCGGACATGGTGTTTGACTACATCAATGCGTTCCGCGATAAGGCTACCAAGCTGACGGCGATCGGTAGTGTGATGTTGGTCGTAACCTCGCTGATGCTGATTCGGACGATAGACAATGCGTTCAACCGGATTTGGCGCGTTAATTCGCAACGGCCTTGGATGATGCAGTTTTTGGTGTATTGGGCGTTGCTGACGTTTGGGCCTTTGTCTTTGGGCGTGGGCCTGTCAGTCATAATCGGTCAGGTGCAAGTAGTGGGCGGCTCGGAATGGCTGAGGGTCATAACCGCGGTTTCATTTATTACGGTACTGCTGTGGGGCTTATACCGCTTTGTGCCCAACCGTTTCGTGCCTGCCAGCCATGCTTTGGTCGGCGCGGCCGTAACGGCGTTTTGCTTGGAAACGGCACGCTTTTTGTTCACTTGGTACATGGGCAACTTTGACGGCTACAAATCGATTTACGGCGCATTTGCCGCAGTACCGTTTTTCCTGTTGTGGCTCAACCTATTATGGACGCTGGTATTGGGTGGCGCGGTTTTGACCTCGTCCCTGTCCTACTGGCGCGGCGAAGCGTTCCGCCGCAGTCTGGGTGTGCGCGGCCGCTTTGACGATGTATTGAAAATCCTGCTGCTACTCGATTCTGCCCAACAAAACGGCAAGGCATTGCCGGTGCAGGAATTCAGACGGCATATCAATATGGGCTTTGACGAATTGGGCGAGCTTTTAGAAAAGCTGGCGCGACACGGCTATGTCTATTCCGGCCGTCAGGGCTGGGTCTTGAAAATGGGAGCGGAGTCCATCGACTTGGCGGAGCTGTTCAAACTCTTTGTCTACCGTCCGCAAACGCTTAATAAAGACAAGGTCAATCAAACGGTTGACCACATCATGCAGCCCTGCTTGGAAACCTTGAACATGACGCTTGCCGAGTTCAGAGCCCATACGAAAAAACAATCCTCTTAAACCTGATGCCGTCTGAAACCAAAAATATCAAGTTTCAGACGGCCTTTGCTATAATCGGCACACTACTGAATATTACATTCGACCTACAAGGATAAATAGATGAAAACACCAGCCCTACTCTCGCTGCTCGGTCTGATTCCATCTGCCGCCTTTGCCGCCCACGGCGTAGGCCTTGGCCAACCACCCAAATATCCGGCCAACTTCACCGCTTTCGAATACGTCAATCCCAACGCTCCCAAAGGTGGTACATTTACCACGCCTTTCCTCGGTGCTTTTGACACACTCAACCCCTTTACCCTCAAAGGCAACCACGAATACGGCATCAGTATGCTGACGCTCGATACCCTGACCGAGCAAAGCATGGACGAACCTTACGCCGTTTACGGCCTGATTGCCGAAGACATCGCCCTGGCGCCAGACGGCCTTTCCGTTACCTTCAAAATCAACCCTAAAGCCAAATTCCACAACGGCGACCCCGTTTTGGCCAAAGACGTTGCCGCTTCATTTAACATCCTGACCAAAGACAAAGCCGCCGCCCCCATGTACCACTTCTACTGGAGCGACGTGGCCAAAGTGGAAACGCCCAACGATCGCACCGTCGTGTTCCGCTTCAAACAGCGCAACTCAGAATTGCACATGATTCTCGGCAGCCTGCCCGTCTTCTCGCATAAAAGCTACCCCAAAGGCCTGGCAGCCGCCCCCAACAGCCTGCCCATAGGTTCCGGCCCCTACCGTTTTGCCAAAGCCGAAAACGGACGCATCAGCGAGTTTGTCCGCGACAAAAACTACTGGGCGCAAAATCTGCCCGTGCGCAAAGGCCGCTACAACTACGACCACATCCGCATCAAATACGTCAAAGACGAAGTTGTCCGCATCGAAGGACTGAAAGGCGGCCAATATGACTTCGTACAAGAAAACGTCGCCCGCAACTGGGCGCGCGCCTACTCCGACGAAGTCCTCAAAAAACGCAATCTGTCCAAACACGAATGGATACAAAACAGCACAGCCGGCATGCAAGGCTTCGTCATCAATATGCGTCACAAGCCTTTGGACAATATTTACGTCCGCCGTGCCTTGATTGAAAGCTTTGACTACGAAAGCGTCAACAGCCGCATCTTCTATGGCGCATACCGCCGCACCGACAGCTTCTTCACCAACAGTACCATGGCCGCAACCGGCAAGCCTGACAGCGCGGAAACCGCATTGCTCAAATCATTGGGCGCCAAGCTGCCCGATGGCGTATTGGATCAAGACGTCCCTATGCCGCCAGTTACCGACCCCAAACTGGGTGTGCGCCCCAACCTGCTCAAAGCACGCGCCCTGCTTGAAAAAGGCGGCTATCAATACAAAAACGGCAAAGCAGTCGACAAACAAGGCAAACCGCTGACCTTTGAATTCCTCGCCCCAAGCAAAAACTACGAACGCATTACCGCCAAATGGCAGCGCGACCTCGCCAAAATCGGCATCACCATGAACGTGCGCACCGCTGATTCAGCCGTGTACCAAAAACGCATGAACGACTTCGATTTTGACGTAACCACCGGCTACTACGGCAACAGCGAAAGCCCCGGCAACGAACAATACGACTACTTCAGCTGCGCCGCCGCCAAAACCGAAGGCAGCCGCAACCTATCCGGCGTCTGTCATCCCGCGGTTGAAAAACTGCTGACCCATTTCAACAGCTTTACCAACCGCCAAGAGCTGCAAACCACCTCGCGCGCGCTCGACCGACTGATCCGCCACCAATACACCATCGTTCCAAACTGGTTCGCCGACCGCTACCGCGTCGTGTACCGTAACGATGTCGGCATTCCGTCCAAGCTGCCGAAATACTACGACCCCATCACCTTCGCCATGACCGCAGGCTGGAAAAAAAGTAGTCGCATTTCGACAACACGTCCAAGCGTCTGACAAGCCCTTGGCGTGTAGCACTCAGCATAGAACCATAAAACCTAGTTGTTTGTTTAAAAACAATCAATCGGCTGATTAAAAACAAACATAAAAGAAATAATAACTTAAATCAAAATCAAAGGCCGTCTGAAACATCCGTCAGCAAAATCATCTGCAACGGAACATTTCAGACGGCCTTTTCGTCTCTTTCAATCTATTTTCGCAACCGAAGCAAACTATCGAAAATGAACAAAAAATTGCAAAACAATGCCCTCAAATTTTACAAAACCGTGTACACTGCAAGGTAAGAGTTTGAATTATAAGGTTAATCTTAATAAAAACTACAATCATCCAAATTTAACCCAAATCAAGCATTCATATAACAGACAAAAGGAACAATAATATGGAAATCAAGCGTCTCTCTACCATTCTCAAACTGATTGCCAACCCCGAACGCATGGCCATCCTTTTTCTGCTGCTTGACGGCGACCGCAGCATTACCGAACTGGCACAGGCGCTCGACTCCTCCCCGACCGGCATCGCCAACCACCTCGCACGCCTGCGTACCGAAGGCATCATCGATTTCACGCGCTACCACCGCATTATCGAATACCGCCTCATCTCCGAAGACGCCACCACCATCCTCAATACCCTGCGCACGCTCAAAGACCCAGCCGAATAAACAAATTATTCCACATCACAACATCAAGGCCGTCTGAAACATCAGCTTTCAGACGGCCTATCCCTTTCAGCCCATATCGAAAAATAAACCAATCCGCTATACAATACCGCCCATTCCCACAGGCGCAATCCGCCGCCTTCCCTCCCAACAGCACACACGGAAACATCATGAAAATCGCCACCTGGAACGTCAATTCCCTCAACGTCCGCCTGCCCCAAGTACAAAACTGGCTGGCCGACCACCAAGCCGACATACTCGCCTTACAAGAACTCAAACTCGACCAAGACAAATTCCCGGCCGCCGCCCTACAAATGATGGGCTGGCACTGCGTCTGGAGCGGCCAAAAAACCTACAACGGCGTCGCCATCATCAGCCGCCACGAACCGCAAGACGTACATTGCGGCCTGCCCGCCCTACCCGACGACCCGCAACGCCGTGTCATCGCCGCCACCATCAACGGCGTGCGCGTCATCAACGTCTATTGCGTCAACGGCGAAGCACTGGACAGCCCAAAATTCCAATACAAAGAACAATGGTTTGCCGCATTGACCGAGTTCGTCCGCACCGAAATGGCCGCACACCCCAAACTCGTCCTGCTCGGCGACTTCAACATCGCCCCGGCCGATGCCGACTGCTACGACCCCGAAAAATGGCACGAAAAAATCCATTGTTCCTCCATCGAAAGACAATGGTTTAAAAACCTGCTCAACCTCGGCCTGACCGACAGCCTGCGCAAAATCCACCCCGAAGGCGCGTTCTACACCTGGTTCGACTACCGCGGCGCCATGTTCCAACGCAAACTCGGCCTGCGCATCGACCACATCCTCACCAGCCCCGAACTCGCCGCCACCCTTACCAACGTCACCGTCGACCTAGAAACCCGCGCCCAAGAACGCCCCAGCGACCATGCGCCGGTGATTGCCGAGTTTGACTGTTAGATTTTGAATGAATAAACAATAAGGCCGTCTGAAAACTGGATTTCAGACGGCCTTTATTCCAAAAGTTTTCAGACCACGTTTGAAATTGTCTGAAAGTTTGAAACAATGGTTTGAACACCAAAACACGTGTGCGTGCGTACCGCACACACCCTGCACGTTGGCTTTGAAGTTTCGCGTAATTCACAGGTAGGGTGAGTGGTGCAGCCACGCACGCTATTGGTGGAGATGCAGACTACGGCTTGCTGCCGTTTATTGGTTACAACCGTAAAAAAGTAAGTGCCGCCATTGCGGTAAAAATGACGGTATTTCATAGTGTTATACCCGGAATGATTTTGTAGCAACTGTATTTTTCACCCCGTCGGGTAAAAATACAGTTGCTACTACTAATCCTTCTTAATCGGCGGATTGGCATTAATCGGCAACGACGAGCGGGAAACTTTAACGTTTGGATAATATTTCTGCATTAAGTGCTGAAACACTTCCGCCTTGCGATTATTTCCGCTCTTTTCGTAATTCGTTCCCAAAATGACTTCATCCACAATATCGCGTATATCGGCATAAGGCAGATAGACGGATTTTGTATCCTGACAATATTTAATGTCTTTAGAACCAATTTGTTCAATTTTCAGCAATCGGAACTCTTCCTCGTCACGGAAAGCAAAATCTTTAAACAGATAGCGGATATATTCCAAAGCTTTTCTGTCTTCATCACTGATATTAGCTTTGCCCTTGAAAATTTTAATTAACTGCTTCAATGCTTCTTCAAGTTTACCGATACGATACTCATGCCAACCTTTATTTCCAAAGGATTTCAAACGGATGCCAAATTTTGGATTGTCTTTATTCGGCAACCATATACGGCATTTTTCTTCAGCAATATATTCATCCTTATAAGCAATATAAGCCACTTGATAAAGCGGCAAGTTAACAGCTAATAGGTCTGACACTTCCGCTGATGTTTCAGGGGCTTCATCCGATTTATCCGTAAGTCTTCGGAATGACTCTAAAACATTGGAACCTTTCAACCACCTCACTTTTTTATTAAATACAAGACAACAGCCTGACGCTTCCACACTATTTTCTTTACCATACAGACGGAACTGGTTCAAATCGTTTATGCGGCTGGAAAAGCAGGTAAAGAACGCATTATAGACAGGACAATCAGCCTTATTCTCCAATTCCAAGTCTTGAAGATTTAATAGCTCCATCAATCCTTCCCCTTCTGTCGGATCATTCATATAGGTGGAGCTACCTATTCTCATCGGACTAGCTTCTTCATAATTACCAAGACCAAATAATTTTTCACATACAAAAGGTGAAGTGTAATGTGAAAGGGGAAGCTCTCCCAATTCGATAGGAGTAATATGTAAAACTGCTAAAATAGTTGATATAACATTAGGTGTTCGTTTTCCATTAGGTTCAAATAAATCGTTCTGTATTTTCTTCACTTTCCAGTCAAAATATCGTTTCCATTTTTCTTGACTAAAAGAAACTTTGATTGAGAGGCTATTGTTCTCTTCAATTTGCAGGCTATCTGAATCCTGGCCTCCTGACTTCACCGCCTGTTCAAAATAACAGCGGCCTAACCAATATTGGGCATTGTTCTGTTGCTGAATACCGTTTTCGCCTGCCAACTTTTTGGCAAGACGCAATCGCTGTTGGTAATGCTTAACAGCCTGCCCAAACAACTGTTCAGAATCCTCTCCTTCTACTTGCATTGCCTGTTCAAAATAACAGCGGCCTAGCCAAGATTGGGCATTGATCTGTTGCTGAATACCGTTTTCGCCTGCCAACTTTTTGGCAAGCCTCAATTGCTGTCGGTGGTGTTTAACAGCCTGCCCAAACAACTGTTCAGAATCCCCTTCTTCTGCTTGCATCGCCTGTTCAAAATAACAGCGGCCTAACCAAGATTGGGCATTGATTTGTCGTTGAAGGCTGTTTTGTTTGTCTGCCAGCTGTTTGGCAAATTCCAACGATTGCTGGAAATGCTTAACGGCATGCTCAAATAACTGTTCCGACTCCTTGCCTTCGGCTTTCATCGCCTGCTCTAAATAGCAGCGACCTAACCCAAATTGGGCATTGATTTGTTTTTGAAGGCTGTTTTGTTCGTTTGTCAGCTGTTTGGCAAGCGTCAATTGCTGTTCGAAATGCCGAACTGCCAGCTCAAACAACTTAGCCGCTTCCTTGCCTTCGGCTTTCATCGCCTGCTCGAAATAGCAGCGGCCTAGCCCAGCTTGAATCTCATTTTGCTCTTCAATTTGGCTATCTTTGTCTTCAATTTCACCTAAAGCCTGATTCAGCTTCTCAATCGTTTCTCCAAATTTTTTGTTTTTGAATAACGCTACACCTTCGTCAATTAAATCCTGAACACTCATTCCTTTATCCCTTTCTCAAAACAATCTGTTAACCACCATACCATCTCAATGCGCCTCTTCCCAATTCATCCCCACGCCCACTTCCGCCACCAGCGGTACTTTCAGCATCCCTTCATCCACTTTCGCCATAATCTGCGGCAGTTTTTCTTTGACTAAATCCAGTTCGGCTTCGGGTACTTCCAGCACTAGTTCGTCATGCACCTGCATAATCAGTTTGCTTTGCAAGAGGTCGTCTGAAAGCCAGCGGGACACGTCTATCATGGCGCGTTTGATGAGGTCGGAGGCGGTGCCTTGCATGGGGGCGTTGATGGCGGCGCGTTCGGCTCCGGCGCGGGCGTTGGCGTTTTTGTTGCGGATGTCGGGCAGG
>ERZ773054.374-NODE-374-length-35983-cov-11.536016_pt1 | contig 35983 bp, 33 predicted proteins | sample MGYA00580630_ERZ773054 | MGnify/ENA primary metagenome ERZ773054 (study PRJEB29015, sample SAMEA2737994) | human oral metagenome | biome: human oral; feature: human-associated habitat; material: dental | place: China | collected 2115 ... | reverse complement strand
TTTTTATAAACTAATAACCACAAACTATTATAATTGTTTATGCTGCCAACTCCCCTATAAACCATTATGTTACAGAAATACTATGCCAAATCTTAATTTTTCATAAATGAATGATTGACAGGCACTTTTGCTTTTGTTATCATTAGTGATTAAATAAACTGTTAATGAAGTATTATTCACTTTATCATTTAGGAGGAGAAGATGGCTAAGATTATAGGCGAAGGTATTACATTTGATGATGTACTTTTGCAACCCGCATATTCAGAAGTGGTCGGTTCTCAAGTAGACCTGTCCACATATTTAACTAAAAACATCCACTTAAATATTCCGCTTATGAGTGCAGGCATGGACACTGTAACAGAGCATAGAATGGCTATCGCTATGGCAAGGCAGGGCGGTATAGGAATTATACATAAAAATATGAGCATAGAAGCTCAGGCAGAAGAAGTAGACAAAGTAAAGCGTTCTGAAAACGGAGTTATCTCGGATCCTTTTTCATTATCACCCACACACACTTTAAAAGATGCCAATGAACTTATGGCAAAATACAGAATCTCAGGCGTTCCCATAACTGTTAATAACAAATTGGTAGGAATTATCACCAATAGAGATATGAAATTTGAAGAAGACTATAGTAAGAAAATAGAAGACTGTATGACTAAGGACAACTTGGTTACAGCACTCGAAGGCACTACTTTGGAAGAGGCTAAAACCATACTTGCCAAAGCAAAGGTTGAGAAACTTCCTATAGTAAATAAAAACGGAGAGCTTAAAGGTCTTATAACTATTAAAGATATTGAAAAGCAAATAAAATACCCTAATTCCGCAAAAGATGAACAGGGTAGGCTACTTTGCGGTGCGGCTCTCGGAATTACCGCAAATGTTATCGAAAGATGTAAGGCTTTGGTTGCAAAAAAGGTTGATGTTGTAGTGCTTGATTCTGCACATGGTCATTCCGCTAATGTAATTAATTGCGTAAAGCTGATCAAAAAGGAATTCCCGGATCTTCCGGTAATTGCCGGAAATGTAGCTACTGCGGAGGGAACAAAAGCATTGATAGATGCCGGAGCGGACTGTGTAAAGGTAGGTATAGGTCCCGGTTCTATATGCACAACCAGAGTTATTGCAGGTATAGGCGTACCTCAAATATCGGCAGTTATGGAGTGTTTCTCCGTTGCCAAAGAATACGGCATCCCTATAATAGCTGACGGCGGCATCAAATACTCAGGAGATATTACCAAGGCACTGGCTGCCGGCGGAAATATTTGTATGATGGGTTCACTTTTTGCCGGCTGTGATGAATCACCTGGAGACTTTGAGTTATTCCAAGGTCGTAAGTATAAAGTATATAGGGGTATGGGTTCACTGGCTGCAATGGAAAGCGGAAGCAAGGACAGATACTTCCAAGCCGATGCCAAAAAACTCGTTCCCGAAGGAGTTGAAGGAAGAGTTGCCTATAAGGGTATGGTAGAAGATACCATATATCAATTACTTGGAGGACTCCGTTCAGGTATGGGATATTGCGGAGCTAAAGACATACCGACATTGCAGGAAACTGCCAGATTTGTAAAAATAAGCGCCGCTTCCCTTAGAGAAAGCCATCCTCATGATATACACATAACCAAGGAAGCGCCTAACTACTCTCCTGATGACAATAAAGGAGTGCTTTAAAAGTTGAATTTTAATATTAAAAAAAATGAGCTTATAAGATATGTATTGGCTCTGCTTAGCCTATGCCTGATATTTGCCGCTGCTTATCTTTTTAGTAAAAAACAAAACTTCGAGCCTATATCAGATACAAGCTTTGCACTTGATACCTTCGTAAATATTACTATATATGATTCAAAAGATAAGCAAATACTCGACTCTGCACTTGAGCTTTGTAATTACTACGAAGATATATTTTCGGCACATAGAGAAAGCAGTGAGCTTTATAAGCTTAACCACAGAACTTCGGACAGTGTTAAAATAAGTGATGACTTGGCGGATTTAATAAAAAAAGGCTTATATTACAGCAAACTTAGCAACGGAAGTTTTGACATAAGCATAGAGCCGGTCAAAGAACTTTGGGATTTTAAATCCGAGCATCCTTCACTTCCTGATGAAAGTGCTTTGGCAGCGGCAGTTAAGGCGGTTGATTATACTGCTATAAGTTTATCCGGAAATACTATTACTTTTAGCGATCCCAACACAAGAATAGATCTTGGAGCTATAGCTAAGGGCTATATAGCTGATAAGATCAAGGACTATCTTATATCAAAAGGAGTAAAAAGTGCGATTATTAACTTAGGGGGCAATGTCCTTTGCGTGGGTAAGAAACCTAACGGAGAAGACTTTAATGTAGGGCTTCAAATGCCTTTTGCCAAGAGAGAGGAAACTATCGGTGTTGTAAAGGGAAGCGATCTTTCTGTAGTTACCTCCGGAGTTTATGAAAGGTTTATAGAAGTTGACGGTAAAGAATATCACCACATACTTAACCCAAAAACCGGCTATCCTTATGAGAACGGACTTTTGGGAGTCAGCATAGTTTCAAAATACTCTGTAGACGGAGACGCTCTGAGTACAAGCTGCTTTGCACTCGGACTTGATAAGGGCATAGAACTTTTAGACAGCATAGAGGGAGTATACGGCTACTTTATACTAAATGACCTTAGTGTAGTTGCTTCGTCAAATGCACCTGCACTGGAATAAGTTTAATATAGTATTTGAGTAGGAATGTTTTTTCCTACTCGCTTGCAGGGTGGTTAACACCCCTGTGATATCATTTGATAAAAAGAAAAGACCAACCAAGTCCGTCTTGGAAGGTCTTTTTTATAAGTAAACTTATCATCATATAAAACTCACTGATTTTTATACTTCAATATACTGTCTCAACAAGCTTTCTTATTATTTACTGCCTATTAAAACCTAAGACATAGTATAAAAACCGCTGCATTATTTACATTACTTATAACTATCTGATTCTTATTTTTAATCCCACCAATAAATATCTCTCACCACTTCAACATGACCGTCTTTTACATCTATATCATACAAACCTGATACAGCTGTGGAATCACTGCCATAATAAGAAGAATTGAACCACTTATAACCATTGCCGCCATTTGAATTATTATAAATAGTTGCACCGCTTGGTATTCTTGTATAAGCATCAATGTATACTCCTATCTTCCTTCCTCCAAACTTTACTGAAGTTCCCGAAATAAAATACCTGTCATAAGTCCTTATTATGTTGTCATAGCCTGTAGTATTGGTAAAATCATTTATATTTACAACTTTTCCCTTTTCCCAAGCTCCGCTGCGTCCAAGCCAGTAACCGTCATCACTTAGGGTGTCGGCAAGCATATATCCGTCTGAATTAAAGAAATACCACTTACCGTCTTTATCCTGAAACCACTCGGACTTAGGGTAGGTACCGTTATCTTTCTTATACCACCAGCCTTTATTATCCTTTACCCAACCGGCTGCGAATACATTGCCGGCAAAAAGTAAAGCCGTTGTAAGTGCAAGTACAAATGTAAAAACTATTCTTTTACGCATAAAACCACCTCCCGGATTTTATATCATTGACATACTGAACCTTGCAAGCCGCCGAATCAAAGCACCAACAGTAATAAAAGTATTTCATACTAAACTACATCTAATCACTATACCACGGTCTAAACAGCAGTAAAAAATTTTACACTGAGCTATAGAAAGTATCTAAATCACGGTACCAACAGTAATGAAAAGTATTTCATACCATTATATATCCCCGGAAGCCTCAAATATCAATGACAAACCTTATTGTATTTATACAGATACAATAATATCATACCTACTTGATATTTATAATAAATTATATATTAAAAAGCATTACAGTTTTTTAACTATTTATACTCTCTGCATTATGGCAGGCAACCCTATGTCCGCCCTCGATCTCCCTTAGTTTAGGGCATTCTTTTTCACAAATCTCAGTTTTATATATACATCTTGGAGCAAAGCGGCAGGCATTTGAGTCGGCAAATACTTGTGATACCTCTCCTGAAATTTTCACCTTTTCCTTTATATTCTTTTTTAACGGATCGGGGCTTGGGACAGCTGAAAGCAAAGCCTTTGTATAAGGGTGTAGAGGTTTTTTGAATAAGCTTTTACTGTTTGCAATCTCAACCAAAGAACCAAGATACATAACTCCTATTCTATTACTTATATACCTTACCATAGAAAGATCATGGGCTGTAAAAAGGTAGGTAAGCCCGAATTCTTTTTGCAAGTCCTGAAGCAGATTTACCACCTGTGCCTGAATTGATACATCAAGTGCCGCTATAGGCTCATCACACATGATAAATTCAGGATTTACCAGTAAGGCTCTGGCAATACCTATCCTCTGTCTTTGCCCCCCTGAAAACTCATAGGGGAATTTTATCAAATCCTCCTCACCCATACCGACTTTATTAAGTATAAGTTTGATTCTTTCATACATATCACTCTTTTTGATCTTAAGATTCTTAAGCGGCTCACTTAAAATCTCTTCTACATTCCAAAAGGGGTTTAGGGAAGAATAAGGATCCTGAAATATTATTTGCATACTGTTTTGTGCTGATTTGATTTTATTTAATTTTCTATCAGTAATATCCTCGCCCTTATAATATATCTTGCCGGCACTAGGCTCATACATCCTTATAAGAGTTTTACCCAGTGTAGACTTACCGCAGCCGGACTCTCCTACCAAACCGAAGGTTTCACCCTTATATATCTCAAGATCGATATCATCCACCGCTCTGATATACTTCTTTTTTCCTCCTAAAAAAGAACTGACCGGAAAATACTTCTTTAAGCCCTTTGCAGATATCAATACATTATTTTCCATATTTTTGCCTCCTGAAAGCATGTTCAAGTTCTTCTTCATTCAGAAAACACATAGAGGTATGTGTTTTACTAAAAGCTTTTAAGGGCGGTCTTTTACTGCCACATATATCCATTCTAAACTCGCAGCGCTCTGCAAACGGACAACCCTTTGGCGGATCTATAAGTGATGGCGGAAAGCCCTCTATGGACTTAAGCCTTTCACCCTCATCCATATCTATACTCGGTATAGCCTGTAAAAGAGCCATAGTATAGGGGTGTTTTGGCTTATAGAATATTTCTTCTATACTTCCCGTTTCCATAACTAAACCGCCGTACATTATTACAACCCTGTCACAGGTTTCAGCCACAACTCCCAGATCATGAGTAATAAGTATTACAGAAGTACCGACATCCTTTGACATGGTTTTTATCAAATCGAGTATCTGTGCCTGTATGGTAACATCCAAGGCAGTTGTAGGCTCATCTGCAATAAGCAGCTTAGGGTTACAGGAAAGTGCCATGGCTATAAGCACTCTTTGCCTCATACCCCCTGAAAATTCATGCGGATACCTTTTTGAACTTTCTTTAGGAAAGGGAATACCCACCCTCTCAAGCATCTCAAGTGCTTTTTCCTTAGCTTCTTTTTTTGAAAGGGCACTGTTTCTTACTATAACCTCTTCAAGCTGCTTACCGACTCTTATAACCGGATTGAGAGCAGTCATGGAATCTTGAAAAATCATGGTAATATCCTTACCCCTGATTTTTTGATACTCCCTTTCGCTTAAGTTATTTAAGTTTTTATCTCCCAGACTAAGAACATCCGCACTTAATAAAGCATTATCCGGAAGTATGCCGATAACAGCCTTCATAGCAACTGACTTTCCGCTTCCCGACTCACCTACTATACCTACGATCTCGCCTTCATTTACCTCTATATCTACTCCTCGTACCGCATGAACCTTTCTTTCTCTGCTCTTAAATACTACTGCTAAGTTTTTTACTTTTAACACTTTATCAGACATCTTTTTCTCCTGACATTACGGCAGGTTCGGCAAACACACGAAGTACCTCACCAAGTTTATTAAACGAAAATACCGTCAATATTATAAGTATGCCGGGTATAACAGCCATATAAGGAGCTTTTTGTAAAAATTTCTGAGCATTTTGAAGGAGGCTTCCCCAACTTGACATAGGTGCGGCTATACCTCTGCCGAGGAAACTTAAAGCACTTTCTACCATTATAGAAGAGGCTATGGCTGCTGTCGATGCAGTAATCATAGTCGGAAGTACCGCAGGCAATATATGTGAATACATGACCTTCCACGGGCTTATCCCTATAAATGCAGCATACTTTACATAATCCCTCTCTTTTATCGAAAGCACCTCGGAGCGTACAAGCCTTGCTATTTCCATCCAGCTAAGCAGTCCTATGACAAGTATCAGCGATACGAAGCCTCGTCCAAACACCATTCCCACCACCATAACCATTATGATCCAGGGAATTGCTGAAAGCACATCTACAGCCCTCATAAGTATAGAATCAACTATGCCGCCAAAGTAGCCTGATATCATTCCGATAAGTATGCCTATAAAAATAGAGGTAAACATAGCCAAAACCCCTACTGCAAGGGAAACTCTTCCACCATACAAAACCCTTATAAAGTAGTCCCTGCCTATATCGTCTGTTCCGAACCAGTGCATGGCGGAAGGAGGCTTAAGAGTGCCGGTAACATCTATGGCGTTTGGGTCTATATTTATAAATATAACAAATATACTTATAAGCACAATTATAAGTACATACACTAATGAAAACAGTGCCTGTTTATTGCTTTTTAATTCAAAAACCAGATTGTCAAGTCTTCTGTTTCTTTGTTTTAACTTCATTAAAAATCCTCTTTTGCACTTTATAATCAGTTTTTACCAAGCTTTATCCTCGGATCAACTATGCAATACAATATATCCGATAAAAGATTGCCTATTATTACAAGACTTCCTGACAGCACAAGCACAGCCATAACTATAGGATAATCCATGGCTTCCACCGCCTTAACAAAATAAAGCCCTATTCCGGGCCAGGAAAATACGGTCTCCGTAATTACCGCACCGGTTACCAATAAAGGCAGTGCCATACCAAGCTTGGTAACCAACGGCAGCAATACATTTTTGGCAACATGCTTAAAAAGTATCTCGCTCTTTCCTGCACCGAAAGCCTTTTGTACCAACACATAGTCTTCTTTTAGCTGACTTATGGCAGATGCCCTTACATACCTTGTAAGGTCGGGTAAAAATGCTGTAATCAAAACTATGTAGGGCATAAAAAAGTGCCTCAAATAGTCTGTCAAAGAATCTTCTTTTCCTATCGTATGCATACCTAAAAGCGGAAAAATCTTAAACTTATAGCCTAAAAAATATATCATTATCATTCCAATCCAAAAGGTAGGAACAGCAAGACCTATTGAACAAAATCCGTCTATAAGTTTATCCTGCCATTTATTTCTATTATTAGCCGCAATAAGTCCAAGAATTATTGCCAGAATATAGGCGGTAAGATAAGAGGGCAAAACAAGTTTTGCCGTTGCCGGAATACGGATTTTTAAATCATATTTTATACTTGTATGAGACAGGAGAGAGTTACCAAACTCTCCCCTGCAAATATTTTTTAACCACCTTACATATTGTATATGCATAGGCTCATTTAAGCCGTATTCTTCCCTTATTGCTTCCCTCTCCTGATTAGTCATCTTGCTGTTGGTCATGGAATCAACCACATCATAAGGGGCTATGTGCATTAATGAAAAACATATAAGTGTGATTAAAAACAGTAATGGTACCGCCTGAGCAATACGCTTAATTATATACTTTAACATCTTCTACCTTACTTGAATTTAAGCTTTGCCAAATCTCCGAATGTATATATAGGAACAAGCTTAGCCTCGTCAGTATCTACATTGGACTTTGTGATCAAAGTTCTTAAGTTGGTACCGAGCGGATAATATATAGCCTCTTCAGATACAAGTCTTTGTACCTTTTTATATATTTCCTGACGCTTTGTATCATCTAAAGTAGCATTACCCTCTGCAAAAAGATTATCGATTTCTTCACTGTGATAATTCATTCTGTTATCCTTTTTAGATGAGAAAAGCATAGCGAAGGTGTCAGGGTCACTTCCCATAACATAACCGCCTATAAACATATCATACTCTGTGCTTTCAAGGTCATTGGTAGCCTTAATATAACCTGCATCATTGGTTCCTGCAAGCTCCACCTCTATACCTACAGCCTTAAGTTCTGACTGTATTGCAAGAGCCATCTTTTCAAGCACCGGAGAATTACTTATATAGCAAAGCTTTAACTTGGTGGCTCCGCCTGCAACAAGCTCCTTAGCCTTATCTACATTCTGATCCCACTTTTCAACATCATCTGTGTAATACTTGTTGTCATATGGAAGGAAGGAATAACCGAGCTCATAGAAACTCTTGTCCGTATATGCCGCAAGCATTATCTCATCTCTGTTAAGCGCCTGTAATATACCCTCACGATACTTCTTATCCTTCATGGAATCACAAGCAACATTAAGTCTTATATAAGGCACCCTTCCCTCACTGTAGTTATGAATTGTAAAAGCTTCATTATCCTTATAAGGATCAAGCATATCAGGTGATGCTACATAGGCATCCGCCTCTCCACCCTGCATAGATAAGGTTGCGGTATCTGACTTTTCTATAATTCTGTAAATAAGATTTTCTATATACGGTTTACCCTTTACATAGTCGGGATTTGCCTTGAACTTAAGATACTCTCCGGTCTTATACTCTTCAAGTACATAAGGACCTGCACCGACTACCTTTTCTTCAAGCAGATTTATCTCTGTAGAGGGCTTACCTTCAAATATATGCTTGGGTATTATACTAACCTCATCAGAAAGCATTTCCATAGCACTTGCACTTACTGAAGGAAGTTTAAAAAGTACTGTTGTATCATCTACTTTTTCAAGCTCTATAGGCTTATCATCAACAAAAAGATTCTGAGTTGTTGCGTTTATCTTATCATAGGTAAATACTATATCGTCCGCTGTCAGAGCCTCTCCGTCACTCCATTTAAGCCCCTCTTTAAGCTTCATGGTATAGCTGAGACCGTCTTCTGAGGGTTCCATGCTTTTAGCCAAAATATAATCAATAGTTCCGTCTCCGTATATATGATAAGCCGGCGCATACGCCGCATGGCAGGTCATCAGACTGTATCTGTCATCTGCGGTAAGCGGATTAAGTGTATTACCCAAATCTCCGTCTATTATGTAGGTAAATGTATCACTTGTTTGCGCCTGTGGCTGTTCGCCACCCTCGCTGCTTTGAACCTCTGAACTTGCCGCCTGTGAATCACTTCCGCTTTCACAGGAACATGTGTTACCGCCTGAACATGCCGCCACTAAAGCTGATACGGCAAATACTGACATAAGTGTTAATAGCCTTTTCTTCATCCTTATTCCTCCTATTAATTCTATTACTATAATTTTTCTTTTCCCTCACAGCTTAACTGTCAGGATTAAAAAGTATTATTAGTATACAAAAATATTCACACAGGCTTATTATATACATATTTACCTAAAATTGCAAGTTATCCTACGGTTTTTACAGCATTTTCCCTTATATTTTCAATTTTTGCCATAAGAGTTCTTACCGTCTTTGCATCAAAAAGCTTGGTAACACTTACAGGTTTATCAAAAGGAGGCTTTTGTAAGTCCGTAACATCTTCCATATAGCCGTTTTGCTCGATATGGTTTATAACCTTATTGACAAAGGCTATCTGTCTTTGATTTAAGGACTCATTATTAATAAACTCGGAAAAAGCTTCCATAGCCGCTTCATGCTCAAGCTTTGCTATCTTTCTTACAAGCAAGCCGAAAGGTGTATCTTTGTACTCTCTTTTATAGTCCTCACTGCTGCCCAGCTCCTTGGTAAGTACCCTTTCAAGCTCCTCATAGTCTCCCTTTGAAAGTGCTATATTGTGTGTAAGCTTGTATATTGGCAGGGCATCTTTATTATCTTCCACATAACGATTGACCTTCTTCTTGTAATCTTCAAAATTATAGGCAGCTCCAAGTGTTGCACCTTCTTTTTCTTCAATAACCACATCCTTGAGATTGGTAATAATGCTGCTTTTGGGATCACTGTCAACAACAAACTTTATCAAATCCCTAAGACTTCTTCGACTATGCTCAAAGCTAAGAATATCTTTTTCCTCCCAATACTTATCCGTATTGATTTTTTTAATCTCTTCAAGTTTATCCCTAACTTGAGGTATGCTGATACGCCCTTCAAGTGCAAGCGCAGTTTCACAAAGTACATTTTTAATACTGCCGAACTCTGTCTTTGAATTTATATCCGCAAGTATCAAACCATACATAAAATTGTCAAAACGCTTTGCATACTCATCACCATCCTTTAATACTATAAGAGGCGCTATATGCGTACTAAGTTCCAATTTATCTCCATCACTTATACAGGTAAATGCATTTGTCTTGTTATACTTTTCCACATATTTAAGCTTTAATTTAACGGATACTAAATTTTTATCAAGTTGTGCTATACTTCTACAACACTCCTCTATAAGAGCAACTCTCCACTCCTGATACTTATCCTCAACATAGGTGCTTTTTTGCATGGCTGTTATAAGCTCTATTTTTTTATTAAATATATTTTCAGAGAGGGACTTTGTTTCTTTACCCTCGTATCCGTTTGCGTGTACTTTAAAATATTCAAAATTACCGCAATAGTCAAATATCAAAAATCTGCGTTTTCCGCTATACTCACCATCAATCTTATCGGTAAACAGGATATTTGGAGCAAGTCTTGTACCTCTTCCTATCATTTGCCAAAACTTGGTCTTAGACCTTACCTTCTTAAAAAATACCAAATTCACACATTCCGGTACATCAATACCAGTGTCCATCATGTCAACCGATACCGCAATCCTTGGATCTTTATCAGGATTTTTGAAATCATCTATAATAGTTTGAGCATGTGAATCATCACATATGACCCTTTGGGCAAAACCTCCGTTATAATAAGGATAGAGCTTATTAAAACGCTCTACTATAAACTCGGCATGTTTTTTATTTTGGGCAAATATAATAGTCTTGCCAAGTTTATCCCCACCTGCAACCTTAATACCTCTTTCCATCAAGTCTTGTAAAACTTCATCAACAGTATCCGCATTAAACACAAACTTATTAAGTTTCTCAGAAGGTATAAAATCCGGAACATAATCATCTTCCGCAAAATCATCCTCGAACCTTTCTTTGTCTTCTTGAGATAACTGTGCATAAGTTATACCCTCTTCCATAAATTTAGTCTTAACCTCATAGGTGTAATAGGGTACAAGTACATTGTCCTTTTCAACTGCCGTCTCATAATCATAGGCATAGGTAGGCACTCCATGCTCCATCTCAAAAAAGTCATAGGTATTTCTGTCTACATCGGTCTTTGGGGTAGCGGTAAGTCCCACCGTCAAAGCATCAAAATATTCAAATATCGCCCTGTACTTATTAAATATACTCCTATGACTCTCATCTATAATAATCAAATCAAAATGTGCAGGTGTAAATAAACTTACCCCCTCCTTCGTCTTGCAATTATCTATGGCATTTAACATGGTAGGATATGTAGAAAATACTATTCTTGCATTACGCTCGTCTTTATTTGAACAAAGATTACACAAAGACATATGAGGAAGATAATTTTTAAAATCATCCTTTGCCTGCTTAACCAGTGCAGTTCTGTCTGCAAGGAATAAAATATTGGTAACATAACCGCCACGACTTAACACATCTGCAAGGCTGGATGCCGTTCTGGTCTTTCCGGTACCGGTAGCCATTACAAGAAGACTGCTTCTAAATCCCTGTTCAATATGATCGCAAACTGCCCTGATAGCTTCCTTTTGATAGTATCTGTCTGTAATCTTATCATTGATAACGATTTTATCTAATTTTTTTCTTTCTTCACGCCTATTAATAAGCTTTTGTAAATCATCCTTACTGAAAAATCCGCTTACTCTTCTTTGAGGACCGGTTTTATCATCCCAAAAATAAGTTTCAAATCCGTTACTTGTAAACATTATAGGTCTTCTGCCAAACTTCTTTTCAAGACAGTCCGCATAAAGTACAGCCTGCTTTCTTCCCACATTTGGATCTTTACTGCTTCTCTTGGCTTCAATAAGGGCTAGAGGAAGACCGTCTTTTCCAAAAAGCACATAATCCGCATAGCCTTTTTGCCCTACTACTCCTGCCATATCTTCTACAGGGTACTCCTGCCACACATCAGTTTCAGCACCTTCTATAGTCCAACCAAGGTCTTTTAAGTCTATGTCTATATATCGCTTTCTTGTAGTAAATTCTGTAATATCCTCAGGTTCAAATGTTCTCTCAACCTTGTTTTGTTCCTTGGTTTTCGTATAGGTAGCAGACAGTTCTTCTATTTGTTTACGAAGTTTTTCTATTTCGGCATCTTTTTCACCAAGTAAACTTTCCTGCTCTTTTATCTTTTTCGTATCTATAATAACTTTTTCTTTAGGAATAAGTTTTTCATCAAAATGTCTCTCTTCATAAGCAGAGCCGTAACAATAATCTATCCACTGTATAAATTCAAAAAGTATTTCCAGTGTCAGTAAGGCTTCTCCCGCACTTATAAATTTTTCCGAATGTACGGCATTATTTCCCACCTTTATAAGTGTAGGCAGTTTCGCCCAAGTGTTAGAATCAAGAGCAAATCTGAAACTTGGCTCATGTATAAGTGATTGAAGATTGTCTTTATATGGCATTCGTATGGAAAAGTCTGCAGAGTATACCCATTTGACACCCAGTTCCAAGGCTTTTCTGCTTCCCACTGCACACATCGCAGGTGCGGTAGCAAAAACCTTTTCAGCTTCTATCGCAGCCGCCGCAAATAAGGCATATTCTTTTTTATCTTTCAGAAAACCGAAATTCGACATAATGTTTACTCCTATATATGCTTAATTTAATAAATAAGTAAATCTTAAAATAATCTTTAATAAAAAGTACTTATTATCATTATACATTATTTATCAATTGTCTCAAGAGATTATATAAAAATACTAGGCAGAAAGGTGTGAAAAAGAGGCAAATTTCGATTTGTCGATTGATGAGACATATTCAGCAAAACGGTTTTGTTCACTCTGAATAACATTAATAATCTGCTTATCATGTATTATATTCCTATTTAGTGTTGGTACCCCTGTTCCATCAGCGAACCTTGATAAGTCAAAAAACTTAAGTAGATAAGCGATAAAAACTATATTATTTCCATTTAGTTTTACAGAAAATAATGATGTATTGAGAGGCCAATAATCCTCTTTTGTATAATACACGCTTCCAATAGAACCTGACCTACCTGTAATTACTCCTCCACCTACTACTTTGCTCTTATTATGATAACCTAATATTCCATTAGAACCAAAAACAGGTATATTTCCATCATGAGCACGCTCATTTATTGGTAAGTCATATCCCCTTTGCAACATAACAACATCTATCAATTTAGTTGTTGGAAGATTTTTACTGTTATTAATCGGATTACCAAACATCTCTATAAATAGGGATCGGGTTAATTCATTTAGTAATTTTAACCTTTTATTTTGTAACACAATAGTATTGTCAATATTTGGAAAGTACACTTATTATTTTATCTTGTTCTAATAAACTATGTGTTTTGGTTAATTCTATATTTTCAATATAACTTTTACTCGTATGTTTTAAACCTGCCCCTCTAAATCCTCCTTCTAATACTCTCATATTGTGTAAAAAAAAGTAATATAAATATTTACATTTATAGCTCGAATTTGGTAACAGAACTAAACAGTCAGTAGAAACTGCAAATTTTCCACTGTAATAGTGTAAAGTGGCATTTCCACCTGTACCCATAATTATTCCTTCTTCATCATAATCAAATTTATCTATTCTTTTATCCTTATCTATACTTGATGTGAAAAACATATACTTACCTTTTGTATTTCCCTCGCCTGCTTTAATATCTGATTTCTTTCCAAAACGGCATATATCCTTTATTCTTATATTCATAATTTACCTCTATCATTTATATATTGCTTACTAATTTTATTACTTAAATCTTTATGTCTTGTTGAATTGTGATTTATTCTACAATCTAATTATATATCTATATAATACATTTCACTTATTTACTTGCATTTACATTTATTTCTATATACAATAACCTCAAAAAGGAGCGTGATTTATATAGCAAATACATCCGTAATTTATACTTATATTGACACTAAACTTAAAAAAGAGGCAGAAAACATTCTCGCACAACTTGGAATTTCTCCATCCAGTGCAATTCAAATGTTTTACAGCCAAATAGCCTTAACAAAAAGTCTACCGTTAAAATTACAACTTTCTCCTACAAAACCAACATCTATAGGTTCTATGAGTAAAGATGAATTTGATAATGAAATAATGAAAGTTTTACATTCCTTAACATCTGATAAAACTTATACAATAGATGAAGTTAATTCTGAGTTTGCTAGGGAATTTGGTATATGATAAAATAATATTCTCTTATCTATTCATAAAAAGCAAGGCATAATTAAATGAAATCTATTCTCATATATTTCTTAGCCTTTTACCGCCCAAAATAAGGTCAACAAAATAAGAAGAACAAGTAAATCACTTGATTTTATGTCCTTTAAATATTCTTTATAAATTGCCGGTCTTGAAATATTAAATTCCACTTCCATATAATACCTTAAACTATTTCAATCTACATATTCTATTTGCCCTATCAGTACCAAGTAATATGCACACTATAAATGATATTATTAACAGCACTGCCAATATACTTATCTCTCCGAATTTTTCTATATTCAGATTTTTTAATACCAAGTAATCAAAAGCATCTCTGATCGGTCTATGAAACACAAATATCGGCAAACTATATACTCCAAATCTGCTTAAAAGAGAAGATAAAAAATTTTCTTTTTTACAAAATATAATAAACACAAAATAAGCAATACTTAAAGCATATGGGATATATACTATACGCAGGGGATTTAACATTCCCTTAAAAACAGGTAAAATATCCTCTTTGGCTATGCGATATCCCCATGGTCCGTAGAAAATTCGACTGTACGGTCTAAGGTAAGGAAAGAAAATAATAAAAGTAATAACAGCTATAGCTCCTAAACCAAAAAGTAAATAGTTGCACTTTTCAAATATTGATGTTTTTTTAGTAGATGAATACTTTTTATATAAAAATCCTATATAAAAAAACGGTGCAAATGATATTACCCTATCCAATGAAAGAAAATCTTTTATATTTTTTTGCCATTCAGCATTTAACATTGAAATACAAAGTGTTAAAATCAACAATGCTACAATATAGATAGTTATATTGTCTTTAAAGATTTCCTTTAACCTTATATACTTACCCCTTTGTTTAGTTTCTGAATTATTAAGTTCAGCCCTAAACTCTACATCTTTTTTCTTTCTTTTCATAATCAGCTCTAATGAAAATAATGACAGTCTAAAAAATATTAAAGTTGATATATACCAAGGAGTTGACGACTCATGTAAAAAGTCCGGTATTATATTTTTACTATCATAAAATAACATATCGCTTATATGAAGAATTATTTTCATTAAAAAAAACAATATAAGCAAAGAAAAAAGAGATTTGAATCCTGTTCCCTTCCTTTCCCAAGATCCATAGTAAAAATATCCGGATAAAAAAATAAAAGCCGGCATATGAAAACTGTAAATCAATAAAAATAAACTTGTAGAAAGCAGATATTCTCTGTCCTTCATCGGCAAAAGAAAATGCCCAAATACCACAAAGAAAATCAAAACACCTCTGAATATGTCCAGACTCTCTATTCTTTTTTTCTCTTCAGTGTTATTTACATTCATATCTTGCTTCCTTTCATTTACAAAACTGAATATCTTTTACTATAAACCAATTTGTAACTTTACACACATTTATATTATATTTTCTAATTCATGCAAATTCCTAATGGTATATGTTGGACTTAATAAAGTGGTATTTTCTTCATTCTTCGGATTGTACCAACAGGTATCAATTCCTATATTATGACCACCTTGTATATCACTTGTCAGTGAATCACCTATAATTAGAGCTTCTTTTAAGTCCTTTATACCTACTTCCAAAATCACTTTCTCAAAAAATTTAATATTAGGCTTTTCAAAACCTACAAGCTCAGAAATAAATACATTATCTACAATATCATTAAGTCCTGAACGCTCCAATTTCTTTTCTTGCACAACTTCTGTACCGTTGGTTACTATAATGATTTTACAAGTCTTTTTCTGATGTTTAATTATATCTATGGCATCATCATTAAACACTATCGTATCACATAATGCAATTTGATATTCTTTATTAAATTCTGCTGCAATATCGGCATTTATACCCTTATAGGAAAAAAATTCTACAAATCTTTCTACAAGCATTTTATCCTTTTTTATTTTTCCGGACTCCATTAATTGCCAATACCTTTTATTTATTTGAGAGTAATACATAAGCATTTCATCAGAACAGTATCCCAGCTTAAATCTGTCAAATAAACTCCTAATAGCTGCTCTTTCTGCTAATTCAAAGTTAAGAATCGTACCATCAACATCCCACAACAAATATTTGTACTTTGCCATAATTTCCCGATTTCCTTTCAAAGTCCCAAACCCCAACATTGTTACTTTAGATATGTCTTTTTTAATTTACTAACATAGCATTTGGAAGGTATTTGTATTTACTTATCACCCCGCAAAATAGGGAGTGGCAGCCTACCCTATGTACCTCCTATGCGATATCTTTACATTATTTTGACTCACCATAGCATATTGCATAGTTGTATCAATTTTCACATGACCAAGCAGTTGTTGCACCTGCTCTATCGGCATTCCTTTATCAATGGCTTTTGTTGCCAAAGTCCTTCTAAACTTATGAGGATGCACCTTAGTAATTCCGAGTCTCCGCCCAAGTTGTCTAAGCCTTATTTCCACTCCGCTTATTTCAAGTCTGTTATAAGGCTTTAAAAGAGATACAAAAAGAGCCGGATTGTTATCAGTTCTACTTTCCAGATAGTTATACAAATGTATCTTAGTCCTTGCATCAAAGTACACCGGTCGCTCCTTACTACCTTTACCGAATACTATACATTCCCTGTTTTCAAAATCAATATCTTCTCTATTTAAGTGAACTAATTCTCCGACTCTCATTCCTGTTGAGGACAGCAAGTCAATCATTGCCAAGTCCCTTATATTGCCACATTTATCCCTCATAGTTTCAAGAGCCTCATCCGTATAAGTTTCCTTTACCGTTTTATTGGTTTTAATTTTATGAATTCTTCTGACGGGACTTTTCAATATATAGTTTTCATCTTCAAGCCATGAAAAGAAACTCGATAAAATTCTTCTAATATTGTCTATATTGGACTTGCTGCAATTATTCAACTTTTGATAATCTGATAAATAATTTCTCAAGTCATTGGTTTGCATCTTAGTTACATGCATACCTACAATGGAAAATAATTTACCTATTGATGACTCGTAGTATTTCAGCGTCTTCTTGCTACAACCTTCTACTCTTTTTGCAGATATGAATGATAAAAGTAATTCTTCATTACTCTCTTGTTCCTGTTCCAAAGGTATATCACTTACAGTCACATTCCACAGACAATTTTGTAAAACATACTCTAACTGCTGCATTTGTGCATTATCCAAATACGGTAACATCTGTCTTGAAATCTCTGATATAAGCTTATTTTTCATATCAATACACCTTCCTTTTTATTGTATATTGACATAATACATTTTTTATTCATGCCGATAATGCATTTTCCTAAATATTAAAAAAATTCTATGCAAAAAATAATAATATAAGATATGAGATTAATGTAAATATCACCGCTATAATACTCATAGTCAGTAAGCCTTTTAAGAAGCCCACAAAATGAAATTTATAATTTTTATTTCCTTTATAATCTTCTGTTCTCGGCAATACAAAATACTTAATTGACAACATACAAATAAACAGCCAATCAACTATAAGCAAATCAACTACATTCCAAGTTATACAAATAATCCATAAGTGAAAAAATATCTTAAGAATATCCGGTTTTTCACCCTTATATTGCAAAATTATAAATGATGTAAGCAATACGAAAAGAATAAGAAAGCTTACAATTCCAAAAATAATTCCATTTCGCTTTTGACTTTTTGACGGTTTTTGAATACCTGCAACCTCTCTTACATCATTTGGGTAATCATGCTCAATGGTAAACGGAAATATTCTGACAGATATTGCTACAGTAATAATCCATAGCAAAGACCAAACAACGGACTCTACAAATATTATTCTTAAATCCAATTAATTTAACCTCCTTGATAAATATATCTATAAAATAGCATGTTTATTTTTTATACCTTTATCACAATGTTTTCTATACCATAACCTAAGGATAAAAAGTATTTCAAATCAATAATGATTCACTACTTCTTTACTTAATTTATTTTTATTTCTTCTTATCTATCTCCTCGCCTAAGATAAAGCATTGCCTTTTGGTTTTCAATTTCAGCTGTCAGTTCTTTCATTTCACTTTCTTCAAGTTCTTTTTTCTGTGTTTTAAGTATACAGTAATAATACTGAGATGACATGTTTCGCTGTAAGGTACGGATACTCCAAGTTTGTTCTATAGCTTCTTTTTAATACCATTTACGAGATTTCTCATATCTAACTTGTAATAGTGTAGCACAATGCGACCAAGATAATAGTAGTACAGATTTTCCAGACGCTGTCCAGAAAATCTCAGGATAAGTCTTGTAAAAAGAATAAAAACTATATAAATTTGATTTCGTATATACTTTACATATTCAACCGACAATTCTTTTGACAATTTTTTTATAATCTCAGCTCCATATTTTGCCCTATCCTCACCTTGCAGTTCTTCACTTGCAGTTCTATAACTAAGAAGCCAGTTTCTATGTATCAGGGTTGTATTAACTGCTTGATATGTAGTCTTTTGTGAATATTCAATAATCTCACACATATCTTTTAAGATGTTATCAGTTTAGACAAATTTATCTATAAGACTATTTTATTCGATTTTTTCTAATTTATTCTCCATAAGCACTGCTCCTTTGGATTCTTGTTATCATTTTCTAATATTACTTTATAAATATACTTCTTCTGAAAATAGTATATCTCCGGTTAATAAGATTGTTTGTTTTTTGAATTGTATAAACAACTTCTTTTGGAAACTTCTCTCGCTTAAATCCTCACGCAACGGTACTAACATTTCTGCTGCACTATGCTTGCAGAAATGAAGTAACGGAGTTGCAGATGTTTCCTACAGAAGTATGTTTATACATATATTCCCAAACATTTATTCCTGCCTAAGATTAAAGTTAGTCAGATAAACAATCATCTTAATTCTGCTTATTTAATACTACCTATTCTTAATATTGATATTTAAGAAAAAATCTGCTTAAGTATACTTAAACAAAATATTTCTGCATTAAAGACTTTTTCAAAATCTCCAACTCTTTCAAGCTCTTTTTTACTGCCAATTTCGATTTGTCGATTTTGTTAATAAGCTCACTAAATTTGTATTGTAATTTTATATTCGGTAACATAATTTGTAATTTCTTTATCATTTCTATAGATAAATATGAAACTGTTGTTCCAATTTGCCTAGAAGTAATTTCTCTTTTAAATTCTCTCATATCAAATAAATACTTCAAATAGGTAGGTAATATATAATTCACAAAATCAAACATCCAACTAATCATACCATCCTGAAAATAAAATTTATCATCTTCCTTTATTATATAGCATTCTCCCAGTGTTCCTCTTGATGTTATCAATATATCTCCACTTTTTGGCACTTGATTTTTAGATTTAAGTTCTTCATATCTTTCTTCTGATATATATAATTCTACTTTTGTATTACCATTATTTATTAAATTAGACAAATCTGAAATTCTCAAAAAAGGTATTCCTTGAAGTGTTTGCTCATTTTGATAAATTCTCCTGCTTGAACTTATATGACATAATTTATGCAGAGGAGTTTTTACCCACTTTTTTGGGTTTGTAGATGGATCCCCAAACATCTCTATAAATAGGGATTTTGTAAGTTCGTCAAAATATCCTAGCTGTTTTTTCCTTAGCTCAATTGAATCAACTACCTTATCCATTATTCCGCAAAACTCTCTTTGCTTTTCCATTGTAGGAAGTTTTATTCGTATTTTACTCAAACCTGTATTTGTAATTGCTCTTTGAGTTGCACCTGATGAATTAGTATTTTTTTGATTTAGAAATAAACTACTTCCCAATAAATAATATAATGCTTTAGGCTCAATTATATTCTCCTTGGCTCTTATAGCACAAAAACCGGTAGAATATATATTTTTCTCTGTTTCATCATCAAGCAACAAAGTTTTTTCCGTTTCAGCCATTTTTGCAAATAATATATCTCCACTACAAGCCACTAAGTTAGCACGAGATGGTCTACTTGAGTAATCTACAAGCTCAATATCATCACTTTCAATAATATTTCCATTCACCGCTCCTGTACTTACATATTTTTTATATCCATCAAATTTTTTAGGGGCTTCTCCTACAAAAGAAATCAAATCTGTAAATAAAAAATCCTTCACAATTAACCTCTCTTAAAAATTTATATTTTATAATTTATGCTATTAATCTAACCCACTTTACAAATACCACACCTGTAAAAAAACTTTGTATTTTAATCTTTATAGAGTTTAGTATTTTTACAAAGTGAGTTACAAATCTCACAGTCAAGGACTACCTAAAGTATAGCTCGCTACAGAGTAGGCGAGTAAACAAGTTCTGCAACCTGTGTAAAATTTGTCTAAACTTTGAAAAAAGTGCTGTGAGTATAATTAAAATACAAAGTGTCTTTCCTACACCTCAAGCATCTTCTTAAGCTCATCCATATTTTCCTTAATCTCTTCCTCAAGTGCAAAAAGCTTCTCCAAAATCTCAGCAGTAGGCGGATACTCAACCGGCACATATTCCGTCTTTTTATACTTATTAATTGACAAATCATACTCATTATCAACTATTTCCTGCTTTGGAACTAAGAAACTTTGCTCTGTTCTTTCCCTGCCTTCCTCGCCGTCCATATTATTAAATCTTTCTATAATATCCGGTATATCATTCTCCGAAACTTCCGATCTTTTATCATCAAGACTGAAACCGTCAGCCTTCATATCATAAAACCACACCTTATCAGTACCGCCTGAGTCAGTCTTAGTAAATACCAAAACCGCAGTAGATACACCTGCATAAGGCTTAAATACCCCTGAAGGCATAGAAATAACCGCTCTTAACTGGTGAGCTTCAACTAGTTCTTTTCTTATTGACTTATGTGCCTTACTGCTGCCAAAAAGCACACCGTCAGGAACTATGCAGGCACAGCGTCCGCCTTTTTGAAGCATCCTAAGAAAAAGAGCGAGGAATAAAAGCTCTGTCTTTTTCGTATTGGTAACGGCTTTTAAGTTATCATTAATACTCTCAGCATCTATAGTCCCCTTAAATGGCGGATTTGCAAGGCATACGCTATACTTTGAACTGATATTGTTTTGCTTTGATGCACTATCCATATAATCAACTTCCGGTTTATCAATTGAGTGCAACATCAGGTTCATGGTAGATATACGCAACATAGTCTTATCTGTATCAAACCCTGTAAACATAGTACTTGCAAAATGTTCCCACTGCTCACTGCTCATACTGTCTTCATATTCTTTCCTTATATACTCGGCAGCACCTACCAAAAAACCTGCTGTACCGCAGGCAGGATCGCATATACTGTCATCAGGTGTCGGTTTAATAATCTCGACCATCATTCTGATAATATGTCTGGGCGTACGAAACATTCCTGCCAAACCGGCAGATGAAAGTTTCCCAAGCATATATTCATACACATCTCCTTGCATATCCCTGTCAGCTATATCATGCTGATACAAATCCTCAAGACCTGTAATTATTTTTTGCAATACCAATGGAGTAGGTATCAAAAACATAGCATCTTCCATATACTTTGAAAAAGCGGTTTTGCCATCGTCCCAAGTTTCTTCTCCTTCAATTTCAATAAGCTCACCTTGTTCATTAAAATCAGGCAAATGAGAATTTTTCATCTTCTTTATCGCCGGAAATACTCTTTGGGATATTATATTAAAAATTTCTACAGGATCTCTGTCTTTAAACTTACTCCAACGCATTGACTGACCGTTTGGAGTTTGTGGGAATATTTTATCCATCTCTTTTCCCATCAAATTTTCAAACTCTTCCGTCTCAATCTCTTTTTCATCAAGAGAGCGTATAAACATCAAATATGTTAATTGTTCTATAACTGTTAGAGGATTTGTAACTCCTCCTGCTGCAATATCAAGCCATATCTTATCAATCTTATTTTTAATTGCTCCTGTAATCATTGTATTTCCTCCCGATTTATTAGTTAACTTAAAGCTACCACGCACTTAATGTGTAATGAACATTGACAATTCCATATTTCATCCAATAAAAAAGGCATAAATCCAAATCTTTGCTCTAATATAATTGTTAAAAAAATTTTAACAAAGGAGATTTACGCTATGCTCATTATAACACAAGACAGCACCGATGAGATAACTTTAATTGATTGTATCAAAAAGTTATTCTTAAAATATCATAAGAACATATCTTATTTTAGCATATTAATAAGCCAAATAGACGATTTTAGCTAAGTTTTACGCCTATCTATTGGCTTATAATAATCAACTGCAATGTCTACAACTGTTAAAGACAGGAATATACCACTCGTGTACAGTAACCTACTTTGAAAAAACTTTTTTACACAATAGGTTAAGTTCTACCTCATCAATACTGCTTTGTGTTATAATATAAATGGCATAAATCTCCTTTGTTAGATTTTTTTCTGATAATTACACTATAGCAAAGATTTAGATTTATGTCATTTTATTAACCGAAAAGGAGTATATGATAATTACCCTATTATCATACAAGAAGATTATGAAAGAATTCTGGTCTTATGATTTAAATGATATATTAAAACAATTGAACACCGGTGAAGATGGCTTATCAAGTCGTGAAGCACAGGAAAGAATAGATAAATACGGACAAAATATTTTAGAAGAAAGAAAGTCTTCTTCGAATATAGAGATGTTCATAAACCAATTTAAAAATCCTATAATTATTATATTGATTTTTGCAGCGGTTTTATCAATTTTCTTAAAAGACTATTCTGACGGTATTATTATTCTAATAATTATTATGATTTCCGCATTTTTGAGCTATAACCATGAAAGTAAGGCTAATAATGCCGTAAAGAAACTTCTTTCTTCTGTAAGTGTAAAATCCTCTGTTTTAAGGGACGGAAAGTTTGAAGAAATAGATAATGCGATGCTGACAGTGGGTGATATTATAAATGTGAAAACAGGGGATATGATACCTGCGGATTGTTTGCTTATTGAAGAGAATTCTCTTTCAATGGATGAGTCAAGTTTAACCGGCGAAACTTTCCCTGTTGAAAAGAACCCACAAAGAATACCGGTCGATACCGCACTCTCCAATAGGAAAAATTCACTTTGGATGGGAACTCATGTTATAAGCGGTTCAGGTAAGGCAGTAATAGTAAATCCGGCTAAAGATTCAGAGTTTGGAAAAATCACTGCATCTTTAGATGAAAAAGACTCTGATACGGATTTTGAAAAAGGTATAAGAAACTTTGGCAATTTAATACTTCATATTACAACTTTATTAATTGGTCTCATATTTGTATTTAATATTGTCTTAAATAAGTCATTTTTGGAATCTTTTATGTTTGCCCTGGCTCTTTCAGTAGGTTTAACGCCTCAAATGCTTCCGGCTATTATAAGTGTAAACTTATCACAAGGTGCTGAGAGAATGGCAAAACAAGGTGTTATAGTAAAGAAATTAAATGCTATTGAAAACTTCGGTTCAATGACTGTGATGTGTTCCGATAAAACAGGGACTATCACTCAAGGAAAGGTAAAGCTGGATGCTGCCTTAGATTGCAATGGTAAAAAATCAGATAATATATATAAGTTGGCAGCTATAAACTCATATTTTCAGGAAGGATATGTAAACCCTATTGATAACGCTATTTTAGATGCAAATACAAATGATTTCTCTAAATATACAAAACTATTTGAAATACCATACTCTTTTAAATTCAAACTTCTGAGTGTTATGGTAAGAACTGACCGGGATTTTTCCGGCAAAAATATAATGGTTACAAAGGGAGCTTTAACAAATGTGCTCAATGTGTGCAAAACCTATGAAAACTCAGATAAGACCGGCGGTGGCATTGAAGAGGTCAAGTCACGAATACTTGATTTATTTGACAAGTATTCAAGTCAAGGATATAGGGTTTTAGGGCTTGCCTATAAATTGATAGAAGATGAGATGGATATTCAAAAGCAAAAGGCTGAAGATATGGTTTTCGTGGGTCTTCTACTATTTATAGATCCGTTAAAAGATGATATAAAGGATGTTGTTGCCGAGATGAATAGATTGGGGGTCTCTCTAAAAATGATTACCGGAGATAACCATCTTATAGCAAAAAATATAGGCAGGCAAATAGGACTTGATCCTGAAAAAATTTTGTTGGGAGAGGACTTGGATTCATATTCATTAAGCCACTTGGATAAGAAGGTTTTAGACATAGATATTTTTGCTGAGATAAGCCCTAATCAAAAGGAAAAAATAATTATGGCTTATAAACAGGCAGGAGAAATAGTAGGTTACATGGGTGATGGAATCAATGATTCTCCTGCCATAAAGCAGGCTGATGTCGGAGTATCTGTAAATACAGCAGCAGATACAGCCAAAGATGCAGCTTCTATCGTACTTTTACAGAATAGTTTAAAGGTATTGATATCCGGCATAAACGAAGGCAGAAGGACTTTTATCAACACTTTAAAATATATATTTGTAGCTACGAGCGCAAACTTCGGCAATATGTTTTCAATGGCAGGGGCAAGCCTCTTTTTGAATTTTCTACCTTTATTACCTAAGCAGATTCTTTTAACAAATCTGCTGACAGATTTCCCCTCACTGCAAATTGCCTCAGACTCGGTTGATGAAGACTGGCTAAAGAGTCCTGTTAAATGGGATATGAAGTTTATAAAGAAATTCATGGTTTTGTTTGGTATTATTTCTTCGGTATTCGACTATATAACCTTTGCGGTATTGCTCTTTGTTTTTAGGTCAAATGAAGAATTATTCCATACAGGCTGGATGTTAGAGTCTGTTATTTCTGCTATAGTTGTAATGCTTATAGTCAGAACGGCAAGACCGGTCTTAGTCAGTAAACCAAGCAATAGATTATTGATAGCTATAGTGGGTGTAGCTATAGTTTTGCCGGCGATCATATACAGCCCGATAAGTTCATATCTGGGATTGGTAAGTATACCTATTAATGCCTTCATGGCTTTACTTGGTGTTTCACTCCTATATGCATTAACTGCTGAGATATTAAAAAAGAGTTTCTACAAACATAATTCGTTTTCCGTGAAATAAATTATTATAAAGAACATTGTTGTTGAGTCTATTATAACCGGTGTAGTATATCGTTGATGTTTAGCCCTATTACTGCTTTATTAATAGATTGTGACAATTTCATAATAAAGTGAATTGAGATTTACTTTACTGTTGCTGATATTAATTAAATGTCAATAATGCATTACTCTAGGTAAACGGATGAAATTTGAGGAAGTCGGCACCCAGTATATACGAAACAATACTATGAAGCTTTCATTGCAGGCAGTAAAGATAAACTGATACATCCACTATTTTAATACAAAGGACTTTATTTATGAAAATAATACTTTCACCAACCAAGAAAATGAAAACAGATAACGACACTTTTTTAGCCGAGGATCTGCCTGTCTTTATTGATCAAAGCGAAGAAATCTTGTCATGGTTACGAACTCTTTCTGAAGCTGAACTAAAAAAACTTTGGAATTGTAATGATAAGATAGTTAAACAAAATATAGAAAGAATACAAACTATGAATCTTAGGGAAAACCTGACACCGGCTCTTTTTGCCTATGAAGGCATAGCCTACCAACATATGTCGCCACAGGTATTTGAACACTGCCAAATCGACTATGTCAAAAAACATTTGCGTATACTGTCGGCATTTTACGGTGTCTTAAGACCTATGGACGGTGTGTGTTCCTACAGGCTTGAAATGCAAGCAAAGGCTTCTATAAATAACCATAAGGATTTATATGATTTATGGGGTAACAGACTCTATGATGCCCTTAAAGATGATGACGGTATAATCATTAATTTGGCTTCAAAGGAGTATTCAAAGTGCATAGAAAAATACCTGACTTCAGATAACAGGTATATTAGTGTTACATTTTGTGAAAAATCAGGTGATAAATTAGTCTCCAAGGGAACTTATGCCAAGATGGCTCGTGGTGAAATGGTAAGATATATGGCAGAGAAAAATATACAAAAACCTGAACAGTTATATGATTTTAACAGTATGGGATATCATTTTCGTGAGGATTTAAGCAGTGACAGCGAATATGTATTTGAAAGAAAGCCGTAGCATAGACCTATCATATAACTACATAAGATCCACAAATATTTTATATATGATAAAATTTTAATATACATTCATGTATACAAAGTAAGATTAGTTCTTTTTAAGTTCAATATTTCAAAGAACTTATACTGTTTTAGATTGTAGCTATATTGTATTTTGCAGATACTTTTATAGTCCTGATACAATCAACTAAAGACAGCTTATTATCGCTGTTTTGTGTTATAATAGACTTGGTATAGATCTCCTTTGTTAGCAATAACATTTTTTTGATAATTGTATTATGACAAAGAACTTAATTTATGTATTTTGGGATTAAATATTAAATTCGAAATATTCATCACAACTTATACCATGAAAGTTGAAATAATGCTACCTTAACCCACCGGCTTTAGACGGTGGGTTAAGGTAGCAAAAAAATATATACTTGTGATACAATAAGCGGTGTTATGAGAGTATGGAAATCAAAGAATAGACATTTTGGACAGGCGGATATTTTGCTTGTAGCGAAGGCAATGTCTATGAAGAAATGTTAAAGCAATATATAGAAAATCAAGGGTAGAAAGGCGGGTGAGCTTAATGTTAAAGGCATATAGATATCGGATCTATCCAAACAAAGAGCAAGAAATACAGTTAGCAAAGACATTTGGCTGTTGTCGTTTTGTGTATAATCAAACCCTTGCGTACAGAAAAAATGCTTATGAAAAAGAAAAAAAGTCTGTCAGTAAAACAGATTGTAATAATTATTGCAATAGAGAGCTGAAAAAAGCTTATGAATGGCTAAAAGAAGTAGATAAATTTGCTTTAACAAATGCAATTTATAATATGGATAGTGCTTATCAAAAGTTTTTCAAAGAAAATGCAGGTTATCCGAAGTTTAAGAGTAAGCACAGTAATCGTCAATCATATACAACTAATTTTACAAATGGGAATATAACTGTAGATTTTGATAGAGGAAGAATAAAGCTGCCAAAATTAAAAAGGGTAAAAATAAAATTACATAGAAAATTCTTAGGTCAGATAAAGGCAGCAACTATATCTAAGGTACCAAGCGGCAAGTACTATGTGTCTATTCTTGTAGAAACCGAACATAGTCCACTTGTAAAGACAAACGGACAAATAGGAGTGGATCTGGGAATAAAAGATCTATGTATCACATCAAATGGAAAGAAATATGAAAATCCGAAGACAATTAAAAAATATGAGAAAAAGCTTGCAAAATTGCAAAGACAATTAGCAGGTAAAACAAAAGGGAGTGGGAACTATCAGAAAAAAAGGAAAGAAATAGCACTATGCCATGAGAAAATAACTAATACAAGAAGAGATTATCTGCATAAGATCTCAAGCGAAATTATAAACGAAAACCAAGTGATAGTTTCGGAAAACTTACAGATAAAAAACATGGTAAAAAATCATAATTTAGCGAAATCTATCAGTGATACATCTTGGTATGAGCTGACAAGACAACTTAAATATAAGTCAAAATGGAACGGTAGAAATTATATTAAGATAGATAGATTTTATGCCAGCAGTCAGATATGTTTTAGTTGTGGATATAAAAATACAAATGTAAAGGATCTGAAAGTAAGAGATTGGATATGTACTTTCTGCAATACAAAACATGATAGAGATATCAATGCGGCAAAAAACATATTGGCAGAAGGATTAAGAAAAGTAGTATAAGAAAAATGATAGGGCAGGGACTGCCCGAATTAACGCCTGTGGAGATAGTAGGTTGCGAGGTCAGTGAAGCAGGAAGCCCATAGGCTTTAGACTATGGGTAGTTCACATACTATGATGAAATATCTACAACAGTAATCTTGGCAGATATATTGGGAATGGATTTGGAATGTGGTGATAATAAAGGAAATACTTGGGTTATCAATGGGAATAATAAAAGCTTGCTTAATATAGTTAATCAGGACATTACGGATTATATATCAGGAGAGAAGCAGAGCCTTTATAGCTATAAAATTATAGAAAATGAAAATATGCAGAAATATATAGATAACTTTAATGACAATATGAAGCATATAAGGATAAGCGGAGAGAACGGAGCAGGAATTCCTATTCCACCAAAGACCATATCAGAGGGAGAGGGAATGGAGGAATTTCAGGAAATAAAGGATTTGGACGAACTGTTAACTTATATGCGTAAATTAACAAAAGATGGGGAATATTATTTATATGCTTTGGCGATAATAGGATTGGATGGGTCGAGCTTCAATGGTAGGATAACATTTGATATGGGTGATGGAAGAGAACATATTATACATGAGAGCGGAAGAATAAGTATTGGAGAATTGTTTTTTAGCTCATATCGAAATTATGAATATTAGAGAGATGAAAAAGCAGTTATTAATACAAAAAAGCCAAGTATAATAATAGAAACTTAGGGAGATTAAATACTTATGATAAACTTCGCAATAAAGGGTTCATATATAACAAATAGAACGACAGCAGAAATATGGCAAATGTTTGATAAATTATCTTTTATAAAATCATTAAAAGGTAAAAAATTTCAAATGATGATAAATGGGAAAAAAAGCGGATTTAAGCATATAGGCTTGTGTTATGTGCAAGGTAGCATAGAAGAGCAAGATAATGGCTGCAAGATAGAGTACACAGTATTTCCTGAGGTTATATGTATAGTGCTGTTTATACTCTACATTTCCGTTTGCGTATGTAAATTATACTTGGATGTAATGAAGGGTTTTAGCATTTCTTTAGATTGGGTAACGGTACTTAGCCTTATACTTATGCTTTTACCTGCGATTGTAATCTTTCTGGAGAGTAGAAGTCAGCAAAATGTATGTAAAGAAAGGCTGGAATATTTATTATCAGAAGGAAAGACGATAATACTGTTATAGGTCGGTTCGTGTGTCTTAAACTAAACTATAACAGTACAGGCTTTAAGTATTATAGCTTTCATAATAATATCAAAAAACTCAAACTCACACCCATTGGCTGAATAAAACATATCACATGTAATTAAGGAGAGTGGAATGAAGAAAAAAATAGTAAAGATACTTCTTTGTTGTATAGCTGTTTTAGTTATATTTGGTCTATATAAAAGTTATATGCTGTTTTCCGGTGCTGTGACAGACAAAGAAAGGGCAGCGAAACAAAGCACTGTATCTGAAAAGAGCCGACACGAAGAACAGGGAAGCAAGGCGGATGAGCTGTCGGAATCAGATATTGAGGAGCTTAAATGGCTGGTACAGACTTTGCATGTATCTCGGGATACTTCCAATACCATAGGAAAAGGAGGTGTGCTGGATACTAAAGAGAAGCAGGCAAACTTTCTTTATGCTTTAAATGAAAGGGAATACGAGCATATATTTAAAAGTGTTTTGGGTAAGTATGTTGTTTTTGAAGATGATAAAAAATTTATAAGTTCTGAGAATGCAGAGCTTATACTTAAAATGGCAGGAGCGTCTGTAAAGACAGATGTATGGAAATATATGACCGAACAATCTATTTATGGTATGGAATCTGAGGATGTATTTGCCCTACCAATGTATGCGAGGGACGGAAGTGATTACTTTATAGAATTTAGAGATTGGACATTTATAGTTGAGGAGGACGGGAAACTTACAGTAAGATACAAAACCTATATACAAGCTCTGGGTGGGTATATAGAGAGGGTAGAGCTAAGGCTTCATAAAAATGAGCAAAGTACATTCGCCGGATACAGTGCAGACTATATGATGGCTGTTCCCATAGAACCGGAAGATGAAGCTTTTGCAAAAGAGGAGCCTTGCTTTGGAAATAATTGGGGTGATTACAGTCCGCCACTTAGCATGGGAGATACTATAGATGATTATATTTTCAGACTGGACGGCTATTTATATCAAATGCCTTTTCCGCTTAATGAGCTTACATCAAAGGGCTGGGAATATGACGGAAAACTTAAAGAGGATGAGGAAAGAGAGGAAATTACCCTTAAGAAGGAAGGCAAGGAGCTATACTGTATTGTTTGGAATTGTCAAAGAACAACTGGGCCTATGTGGTATGTTGTAAGTCTAAAGACAGGATTTGGAGAGGGTATTTCTGATGTCGATTTTGAACTTTTTTCAGGTAGAAAAAGGGGAGACTATGCCTACGGATATGGAGTACATGGAATATACGGTTTTTGGGATCCCTTATATTTGGACTTTGGAATCAGTGTTGATGCAGGTACAGGTGAGGATAAAACTATAAAGGGATTTGAGATTACATACGCTCCCAAATACATAGACAGGATCAAAAGGTTAAATGAGATTGCGACAGATGTAGAGGAAGAGCTAAGCATTACAGAAATAGGTGATACTGAACTTGAGCGTGATACTTCCTATAAACTTAGCATATATGATGAGCCTATATATGTGCAGGTCAAGAGCTTGGATAAGATCGGTTGGGGTGAAGAGATGGATATAATATGGGTAAAGAAGGCTGATAAGGAAGCGATTATAGGATATATAGAATACGGCATGGATTTTACCCTATGTATAGATGATAATAAGAAGGCTATAATTAAGGTGCTTCGCATGGAAGACGGTCCAAATGATGAACCTGAGGTGTTTCCTATACACTAGTGTAATATATCATTGATATTTAATTAATATCAGCAATAGCAGAGTAGCTCTTAATTATCTTTGACTATATGTGTTACAATCTATTGACCAAATAGTAATAAAGCCAGATATCAACGATACACTACACTAGTGGTTCGGCGCACTGATAATCGTTCTAATGTCAACTATGCTCTTGACCTTTCAGGTTATGATAGAGACATAGAATATATATTAAATATCAATGTGTCAACGCACCGGTGTATTGTATCATTGTAGCAATATTAGAGTAAATCTTAAAATTCTTTATTATGTATCTGCTGTAATCTATTAACGGTAAGTAAGTTGAAAAATAAACTCTAGTAGGAGTTAGTAATAGATTCTGATGCATATATAAAACCATAAAAGATTTACCTAGGAAAACATTATGATATCGGAGAATAGAACAATGAGAAAAATTTATATAGGAATGATTATTTTATGTATGTTTTTAGGTTTATCATCATGTAAAACCAATTCCGATACTGAATCGGATGCTGCAAAACAGACCGGAAATAAAACAATATCAGATGTAGAAGAGGCAAAAAGTCATAATCTTTCAGATAAAGAATTGGAACAGATAAAATTTTTAATTCAATTAATGCGTTCAGCGGAAAGCACAAGTGTATCTACTCATATAGGTGAGGGGAGAGTACTAAGAAGCGCCAAGGAGCAATTTAAGTTTCTAAAGGCTTTAAATGAAAGAGATAAAACTGAATTTATGCAAGATCTTTTTAAAGATTATATTCACTTTAATGAAGATAAAATGACTATAAGCAAGGACAATGATAAGAGCGTATTTGCCGGATACAGTGTAACTTATATCATGGTAAATTATGCTCACCATGGTGAGACTTGGGAGACTTTACAGAACTTAAGTGGGGTGTTACATACATATTAAGTAATGAAGAAAAAGAAGTAAGCATACAGCTTAGACGACTTAATAAAGTAGACTGGAGCTTAAATATCTGGATAAAGTTGCATGGGGCAAATACACAGTGTGCCTTGTGAAAGATGGCAAAGAGCTTGGTATTTATAACAGTACATATGGCAGATTTATAGAGTATCCTGAAATAACTTTAGATAAAGATACTGCTGGAAATATCTATGTACTAATACAGGGCTGTGATTCGAGAAACAATGAAGGTGAGGAGAAGGTGTATATTAATTATGAAAAGACTTCATAAGGCTTATCTTAATATTGTCGGGAACGATAAGAATGGTAAATGGAAGTTCTTGATTTATATAGTGACTATGTTGATTGTTATTAGTTATATATTTATTAATGCAAAATGTGAATTGATTATTGAAGATGATGTGTTAATCGGACTAAAAAATGGGACGATTGAGCGTAAGGAAAGTATAAAACACATTTTGGTTCCGTCAGGAGTAAGAGGTATAGGAAAATATGCGTTTGATGGCTGTTATGGCTTAGAAAGTATAGAGTTATCCGATACGGTAGAAGATATTGGGAACTTTGCGTTTAATAACTGTAAAAGTTTAAAGACAATAGTTATACCTAATTCAGTTAAGAATATAGGGGGAGGTGCTTTTAGCACATGTAAAGGTTTAAAAAGTATACAAATGCCTGACGACTTAGAAACATTGGGTAGTTTTGCCTTTAGTGATTGCACAGAGTTGGAAACTGTTGATATACCTAAAGGGATAAAAATAGTTGGGAGTAGTACTTTTGAAAATTGTGTAAAGCTAAAGGAGGTTAAGCTACCTGAAGGAATAGAAGAAATAGGAGATGAAGCTTTTTTATCTTGTGAAGAATTATCTGTGTTAAAACTTTCTAATGGCATTAAAAAAATAGGCACAAGTGCATTTGGCAATTGTATAAAACTTCAAAGTGTAGATATACCTGATACTGTAGAGCATATAAAAGATAGTGCTTTTTACAATTGTTTAAGTCTTAGTAACATACAAATGTCGGAAGGGATAAAATATGTGGGTAATAAGGCTTTTGAAGATACAAAATATTATAATGAACAGCTTTTAAGTAAAAACGAGTATATTTATATAGGAAAAGTACTTATAAAACATAAAAATATAAAGACAAGGGTGAAATTGGAAGATGGAGTAAGAGTAATATCAGATGAAGCTTTTATTGATAATAATATATTGCTAAGTATTGATTTACCGAAAAGCCTTATATGTATAGGTAAAAGGGCTTTTAAGAATTGTGTAAATCTTAAAGAGGTTAACTTACCTGAATATTTAGAAAATATTGAAGATGAAGCATTTAATAAAAGTAAGATAAAAAGTATAGAAATTCCTAAGAGCGTAAGAAATATAGGATATGCTGCTTTTAAAGATTGTGAAGAATTAGATGAAGTTAAGCTACAAGATACTCCGGATACGGTAGGTGCTGCTGCTTTTAAAAATACAGGTTGGATTATGGATATAAAGTTGGATGAGTATAGGTGCAGATATTCTCAAAACATACTTTTTGAGTATTTTGGAAGAGAAAAATTTATAAAAGTAAAGGAAGGAACAAAGGTTATAGCAGGTGGAGTATTTAGAAGTTCGGAAGAACTTGAAAAAGTAGAGTTTCCAAAAAGTTTAGAATATATAGGATACTCATCTTTTGAATACTGTGAAAATTTAAAACAAATTATATTTGAAGAAGATTGCAATCTCAAAGTACTTGATACTAAAGCCTTTGAAGGTTGTGTCAGTTTAGAAAGTCCGGTTCTACCTTCCAAATTGGAAGAAGTAGAAGATCTGGCTTTTGGAGGATGTGAAAAAATTGAAAAAATAAGATTTCCGGAAAGTGTAAAGCATATTAGTAATTACGCGCTATCAACTTGTGTAAATTTAAAAATAATAGAGTTACCTAAAAGTATGGAGGGAAAATACAAATTTGAATCAATTGATATATACCAAACAAAGCCGGAGATGGTATTTTACTAAACTCCGATTTTAAAAAATTGACTGATTATAAAGCCTTTTACAGATGCTTATTGGAAATGTGCTTTGTATTTTATTTCAGAAATTGCTTATTACAATTATTGATTGGTAAAAGAAGCTTGTAGAATATAGTTTTATAAAAGTAAGTGATATAAACTGTCAAATATATAAGGGATTCGTGTTTAACTTAATTATTTGATGAAAGAGTGAATTTTTGACTGTGAAATATATAAGTAAGTACGGTAAATATATCATCTTGGCTATATGCTTAGTGTTGCCGGGAATTAATTTTTATATAAAAGTAAGTATAGAAAAAGATAATATAAGACAAGAAATCAACAGGTTAAGTATATATTTTGAGCAAACGGGAGAGTATAGAATTATTGAAGTTCCCTCTTGGGCAGAAGTGTCGCCGGCTAATATAAGTATAGACTATCTAAAAAACTATAATTACCTATTGCAGGATGAAGAAGATATAAATAGAAAGGTTAGGACTATAGAAGGAAAGTACTTAGATACATTTACAGGTAGCATACTCTATCCTTTTGGAAGTAAAAAAGAGGCACAAAAATATTATAATAAACTGACTGAGGAAGAAAAGAAAAAGATATGTATAGTAAGTAATAGTCTTATATATTATAAAAATACAAAGGAATGGGAAGATTTAGTAAAGACGGCAGAGATATATTTCAATAATGCAGAAGGGCAGTAACTGAAATGAAGGGCTTAAGTAATGATAAATTTAGAGTGCTTATTTTAAGTATTATTGCAATTGTTTTAATATCAGTGTTTTTTATTTATACAGATGAAAATAACACCGGTCATCTTATTATAAAAAATAATGAGCTGATGGGTTTTCATTATGGTTATATAAATAAATTTGGAGACAATAAAATACTAGAGATACCTTCAAATGTTACTTTAATAAAAAAAGAAGCATTGAAGGGCTGTGGTTTTATTGAAGAGGTAATAATTCCAAACAGTGTGAAAGTTATAGAGGAAGGTGCGTTTGCGGATTGCAACAACATAAAAAAGATTAGACTGCCTGATAATATAGACAAGATAAGTAGATTTTTGTTTATTAACTGTATGTTACTGGAAGATATTACAATACCATAGAGTGTTAAAATAATAGAATTTGGAGCATTTAAAAGATATTTTAATTTAGATAATATAGTGCTTCCTGATAAGCTTGAAACTATTGAAGGCAGTGCATTTATGGAGTGCACAGAGTTAAAAAAGCTTGACATACCCGATACAGTTACATACATAGGAGATGATGCATTCGGTTTTTGTATTAATTTAGAGCATATTTTGCTGCCTTCTAAAATAAATAAGATTTCAAAGGAATTATTTATAAGTTGTTATAAATTAAAGGATATTGATTTACCTGAGATGATTCAAGTTATAGAAGACGGAGCGTTTAAGTATTGTAAGATTTTGGAAAATATAGAACTTAATGAAAAACTTACTTTTTTGGGAGAAGATGTTTTTAATAATACTCTATGGTTAGAGAATATAAAGCCGGATAACTATGGCTGTAAGTATTATAAAAATATTTTACTATGCTGTAACGGGCAAAGTCCTTATGTTGAAATAAAGAGTGGAACGAGGATAATTGCAGGAGGAGCATTTAGCTTGCTTTCAACACTTGAAAAGATAAGCTTACCTGAATCTTTAAAGTTTATAGGTAAATTTGCTTTTGAAGAATGTAGCGGATTGCATGAAGTGATGTTACCTCCCGATGTTGAAGAGATTGGAGAGTTTGCATTTAAGGGCTGTCAAAACCTAAATCACATAAATATACCGCCAAAGGTAGAGAAAATACAAAAATATACATTTGCATATTGTAGTAATTTAGAAGAAGTAATATTGGAAAATAAGTTGGTAGAAATAGATGAGACTGCTTTTAAGGATTGTGATAAGCTACGATAAATTATTGGCAACATAAACCGTTAAACTATCTTGCCAAGGACAATCTGAGACCGCCGGTACTTGCT
>ERZ773054.373-NODE-373-length-36134-cov-17.463400_pt1 | contig 36134 bp, 24 predicted proteins | sample MGYA00580630_ERZ773054 | MGnify/ENA primary metagenome ERZ773054 (study PRJEB29015, sample SAMEA2737994) | human oral metagenome | biome: human oral; feature: human-associated habitat; material: dental | place: China | collected 2115 ... | reverse complement strand
GGCAGGGGGCCGGCGTGGAACCTTGGTTTGCCAAGGCCCCACGCCGTGCCGTTGTCTAACCGAGCATGTCCTTGTCTAGCCGAGCCTGTGTCTACTTGAGCAGCTTCGTGGTCAGCCATACTGCGAAGGCAACAAGCGGCACAAAACTTATGATCCTCACAGGCAGCTCCATTTTGGGCAGCCACCAGATGTAGATCATCGTGGTCAGCGTTGCCGCCCAAATCCCGGCGACTGACACTGCGGGCGGGACCGCTGAAATGAAGCATAGGCCGATGGCGGCAAGGATAATCCCGCTCGTCGCGAAGGACATGAATCTGGAATCGGTTAAATCGGGGCGGAACAAGGTCGCTCCCCAAATGACCGTGAGGGCGCCGACTATTGCCAGGCAATAGCCCAGAATACTCAGTCCGTTCATCGTAGTTCCTTTCGATTTGTTCATGGCGTTTCCTGTCTGTTATGAATGAATGGAATCTGCTGTTCATTCACTCTGAGGTGAAAAGGATCTAGTCCTTTGTGAAGCCTTCGCCTCTTGTGGAGATGCTTGCGCATTCGGCATTGCGCAGTTCGCTCCGGGGCGGCCTCGTCGTTAGAAGGCCCTTTTAAGGTCGGGCGCAGCGATCGCGCGGGAACCCGGTCGGCTCCGTTGTTGGAGGGCGCATCCCGGAAACTGGAAGGCGTCTGTTAGAAGAGCCCCTTGACGAAGTATGCGGCAAGGGTCTCGAGCGCCTGCCCGACGCCTGGAAAATCCTTTTCGGTTACGTGTGTGTCCACGTAGATCACGAGTTCGCACGCTCGCAGGACCTTGCGGGACTTTTCTTCGTCAAACCCGGCGTCGCGCATCCAGCTTTCGAATGTTGCGAGGAGGAAATGCAGGAAGAAGTCTTCCTTTCCATCGCCTGCGCGGTAGTGCTCGCGCAGACGTTTACCGATGGCGGGGCTGTTCCACTCGGACAATATCCTGTTGGCGGACATGCGCTTGAAGATGTAGTCGAAAATCGTGGGGATCACTTCCGTCGGATCGGCGGACCAGTCGATCTCGTTCATCATCTCGGCGCGAATCCGGTTGTTTTCTTCGGTGTATATTTCTAGGAAGATGGCCTCCTTCGACGGGTAGCAGTTGTAGAAGCTTCCGACGGCGACGTGGGCGTCGCGGCAGATGTCGGAGATGCTCGTCGCCTTGTAGCCCTTCTCGGCAAAGCTGCGCTTCGCCGCTAGCTGCAGGGCTTGTTTCATGTTGTCCACGGAATGCCTTACTCACGGCCCCTCGAGATGGGGTGAATGAATAACTTAAACTGTTCATTCACATCCTAGGCCGTGCCAAGTCACCCGTCAAGGTGAGCGTGCGGCGCTCGGGAATGCGCGGCTCGCGAGGGGTGGCGGACAATTGCAAAGCGTTTTTGGGAGGCGCTGCGGGCATGGATGGCTTATCATTCCAGAGGTTGTCTACTACAGGAGGATTGCGGTGGCGCAAGCAATCGGGTTTGACCGAGAACGATACATTTCGATGCAGTCCGAGCATATCGGCGAGCGACGTCGGAAGATCGGAGGGAAGCTGTACCTCGAAATGGGAGGCAAACTTTTTGACGACATGCACGCTTCTCGCGTCCTGCCGGGGTTCACCCCTGACAATAAGATCGCGATGCTCGAGAGGCTGCGAGACGAACTTGAAATCGTCGTCGCCGTCAATGCCAATCTACTGGCCAAAGTCAGAGCGGATCTCGGAATCTCCTATCAGGAGGATGTGCTCCGGCTGGTGGACGTCTTCCGTGAAAGGGGCTTCCTCGTTGAGAACGTCGTGCTCACTCAAATGGAGGATGACAACGCGCCGGCAAAGACGTTCAAGAGGCGGATGGAGCGCCTCGGCCTGAAGGTTGCCCAGCATCGGCGCATTGAGGGGTATCCGAGCAACACGAAGCTCATCGTGTCCGACGAAGGTTTTGGAAAGAACGATTACGTCGAAACGAGCAGGGACCTTATCGTCGTCACTGCGCCCGGGCCTGGATCGGGAAAGCTCGCAACGTGCCTGTCACAGCTCTTTCACGAGAATCGCAGAGGGATCAAGGCCGGATATGCGAAGTTCGAGACATTCCCCATTTGGAACCTTCCCCTCGGCCATCCGGTCAATGTGGCCTACGAGGCGGCCACGGCCGACCTTGAAGACGTCAACCTCATCGATCCCTTCCACTTGCAGGCTTACGACGAGCAGGTGGTCAGCTACAACCGCGACGTTGAAGTGTTTCCTCTGCTGGTGACACTGCTTCGGGAAATCGCCGGCGAATCGCCGTACCAGTCGCCCACCGACATGGGCGTCAACATGGCGGGCTACTGCATCAGCGACGACGCCGTTTGTCGCGAAGCAGGGAAGCAGGAAATCATTCGACGCTACTACAAGGCCTTGGTCGATGAGCGGCGAGCGGAAGCCGATCCGGTGGTCTCCGGGCGCATTGCGCTCATCATGGGGCGGCTGGGCCTGGCCAAGGAAGACCGCGTCGTCGTCGAACCCGCCTTGAAGAAAGCGGAGGCTACGGGCGGGCCGGCCTCCGCAATCGAATTGCCTGACGGGCAGATCATCACAGGCAAAACCTCGGGGCTCCTCGGATGCTCGGCGGCCATGCTCTTGAATGCGCTCAAGGTTTTGGCGGGAATCGGGGACGACGTCGACCTTCTGGCTCGCGAGTCCATCGAGCCGATCCAAACCCTCAAAACCGAGCACCTCGGCAGCAGGAACCCAAGGCTCCACACCGACGAAGTGCTCATCGCCCTGTCGGTGTCCGCGACGCGCGACGAAAACGCGCGCAAGGCCCTGGACGAGCTGCGCAACCTCCGAGGCTGCGACGCTCACACGACGACGATCCTCGGTTCCGTGGACGAGGGGATCTTCAGGAACCTGGGGGTGCTCGTTACGTCCGAGCCGGTCTACCAGAGGAAATCTCTTTACCGCAAGCGTTGAGAACGCCGCGAGGGGCGGGCGCGTCGGAACGGCGGGTGCGTGGGAACGGCGGCGGCCCTTCCTCTGCGACGCAATGACGCCCAGGATTTCTTCGATTCGGCGCAAAAAAGTCCCTGAGGCCAAATCGCCGCGACAGTGCGCAGACCTTCCAAACTTTCCGGTTTGAAGGTAAGGTTCCACTTACAACAGGCGGCCGAATCGGGTAGTGTCGCCCTGTAGGAGACGCGTGTCGCTAAGGAGGGTGTGATGGCGTCGAAGACTCCGGTGATCTCACCCGCGGGAGTCCGCGCTTCGCGCATAGTCGCAGTGCTGAGAATGGCGAGCGCCGTATTCGCCGGCGCCGCGCTGGTCGGCGTCGCCGGCATTGCAGACGGGCGGGAGAGTTTCGTTGGTCCTCTGGCCTGTGCCTGCGCAGCCGGCCTTGCGGCATTCGCCGAGATCCTTTTCGGGGGGCATGCGGCTCGAGCTGAGGAACGGCGCATCCGGCGAAGTCTGCTCTCACGTCTTTTTGCCTCCCGAAGTCGAGAGGATTCGGGGGCGCACGCGGTTCAGCTGCTGACCGACAATGTCGAAAGGGCGACCGAATACCGCCAAATCTATTTAGGATCGACTCTTGCCGCCTTGCTGATACCCTTCGTCGTTCTCGCTTACATTTCAGTTTCGTTCGATCCTGTTCTCGGATTGACGGTCATGGCTCTATGTCCGCTCATTCCCGTTCTGCTCGCTGTTTTCATGCGTTTCTTCAGGAAGACGTCGGCTAAATCGCGCAAGGAGCGCGCGGTTCTGGCCGGAAAGTATCTCGACGCCATTCGCAACCTCGTGACGATACGTCTGCTTGGCGCCGGGCCTCGAATTGAACGCCAGCTCAAAGACCAGGGAGAGCGCAACCGCGGGGCCATCATGAAACTGCTCGCGGGCAACCAGCTTGTCATCATCGTGGTGGACGGCCTCTTCTCTCTCATTTTCATCTGTGCGACGTGCACGCTGGCCGTTGTCCGCTTCAACGCCGGCGCAGTGACGGCTTCGCAAGTTCTCGCAACGGTGCTTCTGACTGCCCTTCTCATCGAACCGCTTGCGCAGGTCGCTGGATTTTTCTACATCGGAATGGGGGGAATCGCCTCCCAGCGCGCGATAAGGGCCTATATCGACAATCACTCGGATCCGAGTGCGGAGGGTGCGGCGGCAAAGAGCGGCGCGGCCGGCGACGCCGGCGCCAACGTCGATGCCGCCACGCAGGCCGAGGCCGGCGCGAGCGGTGACCTCGGCGCGGAAGGCGGCGCAGGCAAGGGCGGGGGGCCGGGCGCGGTTGGCGGAGTCGGCTGCCCCGTCGTCGTGCGAAATGTGAGCTTTGACTACGGGCGCGGAGAGGTCCTCCACGGAGTCGATCTCGCGGTCGCATCGGGAAGCAAAATCGCCGTCGTCGGCCGTTCGGGCGGCGGCAAGTCGACGCTCATGGGGCTTATGGGCGGGATGCTTCGGCCTGCCCGCGGGAGCGTGCTGATCGATGGCAAGAACCTCGCTTTTGCGAGCGCCGAGGAGGCAGCCGCTTTGACGGCCCGAGTGGCGCAGACGACGTGGCTTTTCACAGGCACGATTGCCGACAATCTTCGCCTGGCGAAGGAAGACGCGACCCCGGAGGAAATGTGGAACGCCCTCCGGGGTGCACAGATCGCCGATGAGATTGAACGGATGCCCGAGGGAATCGACACTGACGTGGGCGAGCAAGGCGCATTCCTCTCAGGAGGCCAGGCTCAGAGGATTTCCATCGCGCGCGCCCTGCTTTCCGGGCGGCGAATCCTCCTTTTGGACGAACCGACGTCGCAGGTCGACATCGAATCCGAAGCCAGAATCGTCGACGCTCTGCGTTCCTTGGGCCGCGACCTGACCGTGATTCTAGTCACCCACAGATCTGCGCTGCTCGACGTCGCAGACAAAGTGTATGAAATGAAGGACGGCATGCTGTTCGAATGCGCGGAGAAAACGCTGTGAGCGCCGACGGTCCGGGGCTTGAAAAGGCGGCAAACGGCGAGTCGGCAAGGAAAGGGAGCGTTCTCTCTGCGAAGCGCACCGAGGTCCGGGAGGGTCGGGACGACGCGGGGCGGGCGGAGCCGACCACGCGCGAGCTCGTCAGATGGCTGACCTCGCAGACGCGGCCCGTCCACGGACCGCTCTTCGTTTCGACGCTTCTTCGCATCGTCAATCTCAGCCTTGACGTGGTGCTCTTCGGACTCGCCGCAGCCGGCGCCGTCTCTTCCGTCCAAGGAAAAGGCCTCGGAACCTATCTTCTCGCGCTCGTGCTCGTAGCCATGGCCAAGGCCGCCGCATATTATCTGGAACAGCTCACAGGGCATTATGTGGCCTTCAAGGCACTGGAACTGCTGAGAACCATGGTTTTCTCCAACCTGTGGCCCAAAGCTCCTGCGATTGTCGGGGCAACGCGCTCCGGCGACGTGCTCGCGAGCCTCACGCGCGACGTCGACCGAATCGAGGTCGTTTACGCCCACACGTTCGCCCCGGTCGTTTCCGCGCTCGTCGTCCCGCCCGTTTTCGTGGTCGGCGCGGGGCTTGCGGCAGGGTGGCAGGCCGTCGCGATTCCCGCGGCGTGCGTCGCGCTGGCTTTGACGGTCGTCCCGTTCTCCGGCTTGCGAGCTTCTATGCGGGCGACGCGGCGCACCCTCGAGCTGCGGCGAGAACTGGCACATCACGTCACGGACAGCGTGTTCGGGGCCGAAGAAGTCGTCGGATACGGGCGTCAGCTCAGGCGATTGGAAGAGACGGACGCCCTGGGGCGATCGATCGGGCAGTCGGCGGGAATCGCACGCCGTGCAAACGCCTTTCGCAGGGGCGCGAACGTCTTCCTCGCCCTGGCAAGCTCCATCGGCGCGGCGGCGGCCGCGACGTCGCAGGGGTGCTCGCCTGTGACGGTCGCCGCCCTCGCGGCAGGGTGCCTGCGCTTGTTCGAGGGGCCGCGCGGGGTGGAAGACGCGGCAGGCTACCTCGACCACTCGCTGGCGGCCGCTCGGCGTCTGTGGGAGATATGCCACGAACCTCCCCGAGTGGCAGACGGGCAAGAGACCCTTGAGCTTTCCGGCCCCGCCGAAGTGAGCTTCAAAGGCGTCAGCTATACGTATGCCGGATCTCCTGCGCCCGCCCTTTCGGATTTTTGTCTGGACGTCGCCGCAGGAGGGCACGTCGTCCTCGTCGGCCCGTCAGGCTCCGGAAAAACGACGGCCGCCTCCCTCCTTTTGCGCTACGACGACCCCGACGCCGGCGAAGTGTTGCTCGGCGGAACTCCCGTCAGCCGCTACACGCTCGATTCTTTGCGGCGCTGCGTCGTCGGCGTGTTCCAGAAGTGCGAGCTTCTCGACGCGAGCATTCTCGAGAATGTGACGTTGGGCATGCCCGATGCGAGCGAGGAAGAAGTGTGGAACGCACTTGAAATCGCGTGTTTGGCCGACGAGGTCCGTCAAATGCCCGACGGGCTGGCCACCGGCGTCGGCGTGGCGGGCCGCGAACTTTCGGGGGGCCAGGCCCAAAGGCTGTGCCTGGCCCGCGCGCTCCTCATGCGCCCCAAAATCTTGGTCCTCGACGAATTCACCGCCAATCTCAACGCGGAGCTTCAAACCAAAGTGCGCGCCAATCTGCGGAAAATTCCGTGTACGATCCTCGAGATCACCCACCGCCTCGACGCCGTCGCTGAAGCGGACCTCATTCTCCTCCTCGATCGCGGACGCACGGTCGCTTCGGGCTCTTTCGATGCGATCGAAAGCGAAGGGTCTTTGAGGGACTTCTTCACGAAAAACCTCTGACGGGTTTCGCTTTCCCCTCCCAAGATAGTAAGGTAAGCAACGCCTAACTTAGTTCGAGGGGGTTCCATGCTCAGCGCCTTTGTCATCGCTCTGAGAGAGGGCGTCGAGGCGTCGCTTATCGTCGGCATTCTGGTGGCATACCTTGTCAAGGCCGGACGCAAGGACGTCTTGAAATACCTGTGGATCGGCGTCGCGGTGGCCGTCGCCGTTCCCGCGGGTGCTGGGGCCTTCATGACGTGGGGCCCGTCGACATTGACCTTTGAGGCTCAGGAGATCATCGGCGGAACGCTCTCGCTCATCGCCGTCGGTTTTGTCACGTGGATGATTTTTTGGATGGGAAAGAATGCGCGCACTCTTTCCAAAGAGCTCCGCAAGGCGGCGGACAGCGCCCTGCAGGGAGGGTCTGCGATGGGAATCGCATGGGTCGCCATCCTCGCAGTCGGCAGAGAGGGCCTCGAGACCGCGCTGTTCATATGGCCGACAGTCAAGTCTGGGATCGAAAACGGAAACGGCGCAGCTCCGATCGCTGGACTCGTTTTGGGGCTTGTGGCCGCCGTCGTCATCGGGTACCTCGTCTACAAAGGATCCGTCGTCATCAATCTCAGGTCTTTCTTCACGGTGACGGGCTGCCTCCTCATCGTCGTGGCGGCGGGAATAGTCGCATATGGGCTCAAAGACCTCCAAGAGTCCGGATTGATTCCGGGACATGGACACACCGTCTACGACTTCACCGGGGCGATCGCGGACCACGCATCGTCGTGGTGGTTCAGTCTCCTCGACGCCTTCTTCCAGCTAAAAGTCCTCATGGGCCCCACGCTCTTGCAGATCCTCGGTTGGGCCGTCTATCTCATCGTGTGCCTGCCGCTGTTCGCACGGCAGGTGCGCGGAAAGTCCTCTGTTTCAAACCATGTAAGGAACAACAATGCGTAAGTTGCTATCTTCGGCTGCCGCTGCGGCCGTTCTGCTTGCCGGCTGCGTGTCGAACGACAACGCCTCCGGCAAGGGCGGGTCGAGCGGCGCCCAGAGACTCAGCGTGACCATCGCCGACGACAAGTGCGACGTCTCGGCGGAGAAGACAGAATCCGGCAGGGTCGTCTTCACCCTCAAGAACGAGGGCACGGTCAAGAACGAGTTTGAGATTCTGGCCCCGGACAAGCTTCGAATCGTCGGCGAGCGGGAGAACCTTGCCCCCGGAACCACCGTGAAGTACACCGTTGTGCTGGAGCCCGGCAGCTATTACACGGCCTGCAAAAAGAACATGGTCGGCGCGCTGGTCGGGGCGAAAAAGTTCACGGTCAGCGACTCGGGCAAGAAAGTCGAGGCCGGCGGCGACGAGAAGAAGCTCCAAGAACAGGCCGTTTCGAACTACAACGCCTACAACCGGGACCAGGCCGGCCAGCTCCTCGAAAAGACGAAGGCGTTTGCCGAGGCGTACAAGGCGGGCGACCTCGACAAGGCGCGCTCCCTCTATGCCGCGACCCGTCAGCACTACGAGAGGATCGAGCCGACGGCCGAGAAGTTCGGCGACCTAGATCCGGCCCTCGACGAGCGCGAGGCCGATTGGCAGGAGACGGAAGACAAAGACACCCGCGCGTGGAAGGGGTGGCACTACATTGAGAAAGACCTCTGGCGCCCCGACGGCTTCGAGGGGCTGAACGACGAGCAGAGGGCGAAGGCCTCCGAGCAGCTCGTTGCAGACACCCAGAAGCTTTACGATCTGGTGTACGCCAAGGACTTCTCCATCAAGCTCGCCGACATTTCGAACGGCGCCATCAACCTGCTCGAGGAAGTCGCAACCACGAAGATCACGGGCGAGGAGGAAGCCTTCTCCCACACCGATCTGTGGGACTTCCAGGCGAATGTCGAAGGCGCCAAGGTCGCCTACGGCAACGTCGAGGCAATCGCCAAGAAGAAAGACCCGGCGCTGGCCAAGGAGATTTCCAAGCGCTTCGACCAGCTTCAGGCTGAGCTTGACAAGTACAAGCAGGGCGACGGCTACGTCTACTACGACAAGCTCAACGAGGACCAGCGCAAGCAGCTTTCCAACTCCGTCAACGCCCTGCGCAAGCCGCTGGCCAAGCTGACCGAGGCGATCCTCAAAGACGCCGGGGAATCGACGTCTAAGAAATAAGGAAGGCTCGAAGCAATGAGTTCCGAGGATTCGGAGTTTCAGCCTTCCGAGGTTTCCGAGCCTGAGGAAGAGGCGCCCCGAGGAGTGAGCCGCCGCGCGGTGCTCCTCGGGGGCGGCCTCGCCGCACTCGGCCTCGGCGCGGGCGCAGCCGTCGGCTATCCGTTCGGGCACTCCAGCGGCGTCGAAGAAGGCGAGAAGAAGGCCGACGTCGATGCGGTGCGATACCCGTTCCGCGGCAAGCATCAGAGCGGCATCGTCACTCCACAGCAGCAGCAGATGCACACGGCGGCCTACGACGTCACGACGAAGTCTCGCGAGGACCTCATCGAGCTTCTCAAGGACTGGACGCTTGCGGCCGAGAAGCTCATGGCCGGGGAACTCGTCAACCCGATGAAGTCTTTCAAGGAGGTCCCGCCCGACGACACGGGCGAGACCATGAACTTGGGCCCTTCGGGCTTGACGATCACCTTCGGCTTCGGCTCGACCCTGTTCAGGACCGCCGACGGCGTCGACCGGTTCGGCATCGCAAACAAAAAGCCGGAGCTTCTTCTCGCCGAAATTCCGCGCATGTCCGCGGAGAAACTCGATCAGGCCAGGTGCGGCGGAGACCTCGTCGTCCAAGCGTGCGCTGAAGATCCCATGGTCGCCATGCACGCGATCCACAATCTCTCGCGAATCGCCTTCGGGAGGGCCTCGGTGCGCTGGAGCCAGCTCGGCTACGGGCGGACGTCGTCGACGTCGAAGTCGCAGGCGACTCCCCGCAACCTTTTCGGCTTCAAGGACGGGACGAACAACATCAAGTCCGACGAAACGGACTATCTCTCCGAGAGCCTCTGGATTCAAAAGGGGGACCCGAACGGGGACGTCTGGGAGGGCGGCGCCTACATGGCATGCCGCAAGATCAAAATGATGATGGAGGTGTGGGACGACCTCGTCCTGTCCGAGCAGGAAAACATCATCGGCCGCGACAAGATCGAGGGCGCACCGCTGTCAGGCGGCAAGGAGTTTACCTCCCCGAACTTCAAGAAGAAGGACGAGAAGGGCGAAACCGTCATCGACAAAGAGTCGCACATGGCGCTCATGCACCCCGACCACAACTCGGGGCACAGAATGCTCCGGCGCGGCTACAACTTCATGGAGGGGTCGGACAGTCTGGGGCGGCTCCAGGGCGGTCTGTTCTTCATCGCCTTCGTGCGCAACCCTGAGAACAACTTCATACGGATCCTCAGGAAGATGTCGAGCGACCTGCTGACGGAGTACCTGCAGACCACGGCCTCGGCGCTGTTCGTGATTCCGCCCGGGATCAAGGAGGGGGACGAGTACGTAGGGCAGGCTTTGTTCTCTTAAGACCAAGAGTATGCTTGTGGCGTTGTTCTTTTGGAAGGAAACCAATGCCGCAGCTGCGATCCGCTACGTCCACCACCGGACGGAATATGGCCGGCGCCCGCGCACTCTGGCGCGCCACCGGGATGAAAGGCTCCGATTTCGGCAAGCCGATCATCGCCGTCGCCAACTCCTACACGGGTTTCGTCCCCGGCCACGTCCATCTGAAAAACATGGGTTCGCTCGTGTGCGAAGCCATCGCCGAGGCCGGAGGCGTGGGGCGCGAGTTCAACACCATCGCCGTCGATGACGGCATCGCCATGGGCCATTCGGGCATGTTGTACTCGCTTCCCTCCCGCGAGGTCATCGCCGACTCGGTCGAGTACATGGTCAATGCTCACACGGCGGATGCGCTTGTGTGCATATCGAATTGCGACAAGATCACGCCGGGGATGCTCATGGCGGCCCTTCGTCTCAACATCCCCGCCATTTTCGTTTCCGGCGGACCCATGGAATCGGGGGCGCCGGTCGACGGCGTCATCGAGCACCGCACCGATTTAATCGACGCCATCGCGCTGTCCGCCGACGACGAGCTGAGCGACGATCAGCTCGGACTCGTCGAGGAAAGCGCGTGTCCGACGTGCGGCTCGTGCTCGGGCATGTTCACGGCCAATTCCATGAACTGCCTGACCGAGGCCCTCGGACTCTCGCTCCCTGGAAACGGCTCGACCCTTGCAACGGCGCGCCGCCGCCGCGACCTGTTCGTTGAGGCCGGGCGGCGCATCGTCGATCTGTGCAAGCGATACTACGAGCGGGACGACGATTCGGTGCTTCCCCGCAGCATCGCCACCCGCGACGCGTTCCTCAACGCCATGTCGATGGACATCGCCATGGGAGGGTCCACGAACACGATCCTCCACACCCTCGCCGCCGCGCAGGAGGGCGAGGTCGACTTCAGCCTGCGCGACATCGACGACCTCTCCCGCAAGGTGCCGTGCCTGGCGAAAATCGCGCCGAACTCCTACGACTGGCACATCGAAGACTTCCACCGCGCCGGCGGCATCCCGGCGCTTCTCGGCGAGCTTGACCGCGCCGGGCTGCTTCGCCGCGACGTCCACGCCGTCCACGCCGACGACCTAGATACGTGGCTCGAGCGCTGGGACGTTCGCAGCGGCGATCCCTGCGAGGAGGCGCTCGACAGATTCAGAGCCGCGCCGGGGCGCGTGCGCACCACCAAGCCCTTCTCGCAAGACGCCACGTGGGAGAGCCTCGACACCGACTCCGCCTCCGGATGCATCCGATCGGTCGAGGAAGCCTATACGAAGGACGGCGGGCTGGCCGTGCTCTTCGGCAACATCGCCGAGGACGGCGCCGTCGTCAAGACCGCCGGCGTGGACGAGTCGCTCTTCCACTTCGAAGGCCGCGCCCGCGTCGTCGAGTCGCAGGAGGCCGGCGTCGAGCTCATATTGTCCAAGGCCGTTGAGCCCGGCGACGTCGTCGTCATCCTCTACGAAGGGCCCAAGGGAGGCCCGGGCATGCAGGAGATGCTGTACCCGACGACGTTCCTCAAGGGACTGGGGCTGGGGAAGGCGTGCGGGCTCATCACCGACGGGCGCTTCTCCGGCGGCACCTCGGGGCTGTCGATCGGCCACATTTCGCCGGAGGCCGCGGCCGGCGGGGCCGTCGGGCTGATCGAAGAGGGGGATCTGATCGTCATCGACATTCCCTCGCGAACGCTCAAGCTCGACGTCTCCGACGACGAACTCGCCCGCCGCCGCGCAGCCAAAGGCTCGCTTCCGTGGAAGCCGAGCGCCCGGGACAGAAAGGTCTCCAAGGCGCTGCAGGCGTACGCGGCGATGGCCACGAGCGCGGACAAAGGCGCTGTCCGCCGGCTCCCCTGAGTCCGTCCCCGAGTTTCATCGCCGAGGCCTCCTTACGGGAGAATGTTCCATCCTGCTGCGGGAAAATGTGCGATTTTAGGACTCCCGCCCCAGACTTCCGTGTGTTGTAGGGAACACAATAGGTGGTGTTCCCGTCAAGGTGACCGACCACTCGGAGGCCGTTCGTGAAAACCGTTCTGGAGTACCTGGCAAACCATCACGTCCTTTTCACCTTCCTTCTGGTGGGTGTTGGCATGTACCTGGGAGAAAGGAAGATAAAGGGGGTCGGCCTGGGCGCCGCGGCGGTGCTCTTCCTCGCCATCGCCGTCTCGGCCTACGGGGTTCACCTCGGCGTTCCTGCCAACGCGGACAAGGGCGGGATGATCATCTCCCAAGAGGTCGGCATTTTGGGCTTGGCCATCTTCGCCTTTGCCATCGGCAACAGTTCGGGCAGGAGCTTCTTCCAATCCCTAAAACACGGGGCGCAGCCGATCGCGGCGATGGCGGGAATCCTCATCGTCGCGGCCGCCTGCACCTTCCTCATCGGCAGGTACGTCTTCGCCATGGACTCGGGAATCATAGCGGGAACGTTCGCAGGCGGGATCACGAACACCCCCGCGCTCGCCGCCGCGGGCGAGGCGTCCGGGCAGGAGTCGCTCGCGACAGTCGGGTACGCCGTCTCCTATCTGTTCGGGGTTTTGGGCATGATCGTCGCCGCGCAGCTGGCATTGCGCAAGGCCTCCGGAGACACCGACACGCCCGATCCCGTCACGCATTACAACGTGCGCGTCGAACGCGACGACCGCCCCACGATCCAACAGATCGAGGCCGAACTGGGCGGTCCCATTGAGATTTCCCGCATGCGCCGGGGAGAAGAGGGGCCGATCTGGATCCCCGACAACAACGAGGTGCTCGAGAAAGACGACCTCGTGACGGTCGTCGGCACGATCGAAAACGTCAACGACGCGCTCAAGCACCTCGGGCACAAATCGAGCCATTCGCTGCGCTCGGATCGCCGAATGCTTGATTTCCGGCGCATCACGGTGTCCAAGCACAGCCACGCGGGAAAGACGGTGGCCGAACTCGACAAAGAGCTCGAAGAGCGATGGGGAGCCAAGATATCGCGAGTTCGCAGAGGCGACGCCGACATGCTCGCCATGCCGAACTTCATGGTCGAGCTGGGCGACCGCGTGCGCATCGTCGGCCCGACCCTCAAACTCAAAGAAATCTCGAAGTGGCTCGGCGACTCGTCGAAGGGCCTGAGCGACATCAATCCCGTGACGCTGGGTCTGGGACTGGCCCTCGGATACTTCATAGGCGAAATCGAATTCCCGATCCCGGGCGGCGGCCACTTCGCCCTGGGGTACGCCGCCGGCATTCTGATCGTGGGCCTGATTATGGGAAAAGTCGGCAGGATCGGGCCGTTCATAACCGCCTTGCCGAGCACCTCGAATGCGGTTCTGGCCGAGCTGGGGCTGCTCATGTTCCTCGCGCGCGCCGGAACCAACGCCGGAACCCAGATCCTCGAGGCGTTCTCGGGAGGCCACTGGTGGAAGATTTTCATCTTGGGCTTCATCACGACGACGATCGTGGCCGCCTTGCTCTACATCGTCATGCGCGGCGTGTTCAAGATGGGCGGGACGAAGCTTTCCGGCCTGCTCGGAGGCGCGCAGACCCAGCCGGCCGTCCTAGCCTTTGCAAACGGCAGAACCGGGGCCGATCCGCGCGTTGCGCTGGGATACGCGCTCGTCTATCCGGTGGCGATGATCGTGAAGATTCTGCTGGCCCACATTCTCGGAACTTTGTGACCGCCCTTTGGTTTTGGGCCCAGTTGCCGCGGCTGCCAGACGGCCCCAGCTGCCGCCAAGCATTCTCCCCAGCCAGGCTCTTCTCGGCTGCCGGGCCCGTCGCAACTGCCGCGATCCTTCGCCGCGGCGCGGTCAGTGGCGGAAAGGCTCGGGGATCGTCGGGGTTGAGTCTCCCAAGGTCGGGACCTCTGGGGGCTCCTCCATCCGCCAGTGGCGGTCGGTGACCACACGGGCCAGCGCGAGGCCGACGCCGATCGCCGTCGTCGTCAAAAGCAGCGTGACCGTCGACTCGAGGGCCGTCAGCACGTCTTGACCGGCGCTCATGGCCGTCATCGCGCGGTAGAGCGGGACTCCCGGAATCATGACGACGACCGCCGGAACCGACAGGGTGACGCGTGAAAAACGGGAATGGCGAGAGAAGACGTGGGCGATGATGCCGGCGAAGAATGCGGCAATGCCGACGGCGCCTACGGGGTTGAGGTCGGCGTCCTGGCCGACGAGCCTGGCGACGTTGATGATCGTGCCGTTCAGCCCGGCGAGCAGGCAGGCCTGCGCGGGTGCGTTGAACAGCATGGCGAAGCCGTAGGCGGCGATGAAGGTCGCCAGTGCCCGCCCCGCGGCCAGCGGCAGCGGCTCGAGGCTGTAGCCGGGCTGGGTGGTGGAGATCGACCAGTCGAAGATGCTCGAGACGGCCCAGACGGACGCCGCCGTCGCGATGAGCAGCATGACGACGTAGGTTCCGCGGGAGATGCCCGCGATGAAGTCTTGGCGTATGAGGTCCAGTATCGATGTGACGAGGGGGAAACCGGGAACCAGGAAGAGGACGGCTGAGACCATGCCTGCTTGATGCGTCGCGTCGATGACGTCGGTGCTCTGGAGGGAGCCGACGATGGCCATGTAGAGGCCCGACGCGGCGAAGCCGCAGACCATCCACGTCATGAAGTGGTTGACGTGGCGTTTGAGAAGCAGCCTGCGAACTGCCTGCCCGACGAGCGCGGCGACGAGCACGGCCAGGCATTCGACGAGCCCGCCTTTGTTGAGGAAGGCGAAGCCTGCGCAAGCCAGGCCGGAGGCGACGGAGGAGACGGGAATGGAATAGAGCGCCGGGCGCCTGTGAATCTCCTCGATGTCCCTGACGGCGTCCTCGACCAGGAGCGAGTCGGGCAAGGACTGAACGTACGCGTTGAAACGGTCGATGCGGTCGGCGTTCACCCCGAGGTTTCGCTGTTCGACGACCTCCGTGCGGAAGGTGCCGTTCGCCCAAGCCGTTGCGGTGATGGTCGTGTACGTCATTTGGACGTGGAGCCTTTCGACGCCCACGGCTCGGGCGAGGCGCTCCATGCCGTCCTGCACCCGAAAAGCGGACGCTCCGGAAGCCAGCATGTACTGTCCGAGTCTGAGGACGACGTGCGTTTGATGCGCCAAACGCGTGTGCACGGCAAGGGATTCGGGTTGGTGTTTCTCGGTCACTCTTCAACTCTACTTGGCCTCGGAGGGGGTTTCACATCCTGATACCGTTATCCAAAATGTGAGACAAAAGCGCGGCGGCTTGGTTTGTGGCGACATGCGAGTTAACCTCATATCTATGAAGATCCTTTCGGTACGAAACGGGCGCGTGGCCAACGCTTGCTAGTTTCGTGCTGCGCGCCCCTCGTCGGAGGGGCTTTTTTCATGCCCTTGCCCGGCTTGCGCCGGGCGAAGGCCCCGGCCAAAGCCGGACAACCGAAAACGACGCAAAAGACGCATAAGGAGGAGCCCATGGCCAAACCGACACCGGCCGATGTGGCCGCCAGCCACGCCGAAAAGGCGCAAGGTTCGATTTGGGAGAAATCCACGGGTGCACGTTCAATCGTTCGCTCACTCGAGGAGCTTGGCGTCGATGTCGTATTCGGCATGCCCGGAGGGGCGATCCTCCCCACGTACGACCCGATCTTTCAGTCGGACAGGCTTCGCCACATCCTGGTCCGCCACGAGCAGGGCGCCGGCCACGCGGCCGAGGGCTACGCTTTGGCGACCGGCAGGGTGGGCGTGTGCATTGCGACGTCGGGCCCTGGGGCGACGAATCTCGTGACCTCGCTTCTGGACGCCCATATGGATTCGGTGCCGATCGTCGCCATCACGGGCCAGGTGGGGGCAAACGCCATAGGCTCCGACGCCTTTCAGGAGGCCGACATCGTGGGCATCACGATGCCGGTGACCAAGCATTCCTTCCTCGTCACGAGCGCAGAGGAGATCCCCGCGCGCATCGCCGAGGCGTTCCATCTGGCTTCGACGGGAAGGCCGGGCCCGGTGCTCGTCGACGTCACCAAGTCGGCGCAGGTGGAAGAGGCGGACTTCGTGTGGCCGCCGGAGACGGATCTTCCCGGGTACCACCCCGTCGTCAAGCCCAACGCCCGCCAGGTCCGCGAAGCCGCGCGGCTCATCGCCACTGCCTCGCGGCCCGTCCTGTACGTCGGGGGCGGGGCCATTCGCTCGGGCGCCTCGGAGGCGATCGTCGAGCTTTCTGAGCTTGGGAACCTCCCCGCGGTCACCACGCTGACCGGGCGCGGCTCCGTTCCCGATTCCCATCCGAATCATTTGGGAATGCCGGGAATGCACGGCTCGGTCCCCGCGGTGGCGGCCCTTCAGGAGTCCGATCTCATCGTCGCGCTGGGCGCGCGCTTCGACGACCGGGTCACGGGCCTGGTCGAGGGCTTCGCCCCCTCGGCGAAGATCGTCCACATCGACATCGACCCGGCTGAAATCTCAAAGAACCGTTTCGCGGACGTGCCGATCGTCGGGGACCTGAAGGAAACCGCGGGCGAGCTCATCTCCGAGCTGCGGCAGGCGCAGCTGCACTACGGAGAGCCGGCGCTCGCCGAGTGGTGGAAGCACATCGAGGGGCTGCGCGAGAAGTTCCCGCCCGGGTGGGAAGAGGTCGACGACGGGCTGCTCGAGCCCCAGCACATCATCTCCCGGTTGGCGCACGTGGTGGGCTCGGAGGACGTCGTCTACGTCACCGGAGTCGGCCAGCATCAAATGTGGGCCAACCAGTTCCTCCGGCACGAGCACCCCAGGCAGTTCATCACGTCTTCCGGCGCGGGGACGATGGGATTCGGAGTCCCCGCCGCCATGGGCGCGAAAGTGGGCTGCCCGAACAAGACGGTGTGGGTGATCGACGGCGATGGCTCCTTCCAGATGACCAATCAGGAACTCGCCACCTGCCGCATCGAGGGGATCAACATCAAAGTGTGCGTCATCAACAATTCGTCGCTCGGCATGGTTCGCCAGTGGCAGACGCTTTTCTACGGCGGAAGGTACTCGCACACCGATCTCAACACCGGCCACGGCACCGTGCGCGTCCCGAACTTCGTCAAGCTGGCCGAGGCTTATGACTGCGCCGCCTGGAGTGTGAAGGAGGGAGACGACATCGACGCCGCCTTTGCCAAGGCGATGGAGATCGACGATAGGCCGGTCCTCTTGGAGTTCATCACCTCTCCCGACGCCGAAGTGTGGCCGATGGTGCCCGCGGGCGTCTCCAACGACGACATCATCTACGCCCGTTCGTTCCGGCCGACCACGGACCCGAACGCCGCCTGAGGAGGAGAAACATGAGTACCCGTCACACGTTGTCCGTTCTGGTCGAGAACAAGCCAGGCGTGCTCACGCGCGTCGCCGCCCTTTTTGCACGCCGCGCCTTCAACATCCATTCCCTCGCCGTAGGCGAGACCGAGGATCCGCGCATTTCCCGCATGACCGTCGTGGTGGACGCCGCCGAGCTCCCGATCGAGCAGGTGACCAAGCAGCTGAACAAGCTGATCAACGTCCTGAAGATCGTCGAGCTGGATCCGGCCGCCGCCGTCGAGCGCCAGCTCTTGCTCGTCAAAGTCTCGGCGAACGACTCCTCGCGGGCCAATGTGCTTCAGATCGTCGATCTCTTCCGCGCCCACGTCGTCGACGTCGTCCCGGACGCCGTGACCGTCGAGGCGACCGGATCCGACGCGAAGGTCGAAGCCTTCCTCACGGCGCTCGAACCATATGGAATACGCGAGATAGTCCAGTCCGGCGCGGTGGCCATCACGAGGGGCGCGCGTTCGCTCTCAGAACGAGTCGCCGCCGAATTGAACTGACTCGGAGGATAATTGACGGCGACGGCGCGATTCCATTGACCGCCTAAGCCGCAGGAACGCCGGGGCGTGCGAGCGAGCGCAACCGGCCGGAGTTCCGAACTGTCGCTCATTACCGATCAAGGAGAGTAAACGTGGCTGAAATCTTCCACGATGCCGATGCGGACCTGTCGCTGATCCAGTCCAAGAAGGCAGCCATCATCGGCTACGGATCGCAGGGCCACGCCCATGCGCTGAACCTGCGCGATTCGGGCGTCGAGGTGGTTGTCGGGCTCCGCGAGGGTTCGAAGTCGATCGCCAAGGCCGAGGAGCAGGGCCTGGAGGTCGCATCCGTCGCCGACGCCGTCGCCCAGGCCGACGTCGTCATGATCCTGGCGCCCGACCAGTCTCAGCGGGCGATCTGGGCCAACGACATTGAGCCGAATCTCAAGGAGGACGCCGCGGTGTTCTTCGCCCACGGCTTCAACGTCCACTACGGCTACATCAAGCCTGGGCCGACCCACGACGTCTGCATGGTAGCCCCCAAGGGCCCGGGCCACACCGTGCGCCGCCTTTTCGAGGAGGGGCGCGGCGTTCCCTCCCTCGTGTGCGTGGAGCAGGACGCCTCCGGCCAGGCCTTCGAGCTCGCCCTGTCCTACGCCGCGGCCATCGGCGCCGCCCGCGCGGGCGTCATCAAGACGACCTTCCGCGAGGAGACGGAGACCGATCTGTTCGGCGAGCAGGCCGTTCTGTGCGGCGGCGTCTCCCAGCTCATCCAGTACGGCTTCGAAACGCTCGTCGAGGCGGGATACCAGCCTGAGATGGCCTACTTCGAGGTGTGCCACGAGATGAAGCTCATCGTGGACCTCATCAACGAGGGCGGCCTGACGAAGCAGCGCTGGTCTTGCTCCGACACGGCCGAGTACGGCGACTACGTCTCCGGCCCGCGCGTGATCCGCCCCGACGTCAAGGACCACATGAAGGAAGTTCTGGCCGACATTCAAAACGGCTCCTTCGCCAAGCGCTTCATCGACGATCAGGACGCCGGCGCCCCCGAGTTCCTCGAGCTGCGAGCCAAGGGAATGGCCCATCCGATCGAGAAGACCGGGCAGGAGATCCGCAAGCTCTTCGCGTGGAACAACTCGAATCTCGACAAGGACTACACCGACGGCGAGGCGGCTCGCTGAACGGCGGACCTTGTCCGGTGCGGCCTGGTAGAGCCGGTCGGGCGGAACGGCCCGACTGAGCCCATGCCCAGGCGGGGCTCTCGGCGAGGGGCGGGAATCATCCCGCCCCTCGCTTTGTTTTTGCGACACTTTTCTTTTCTAATATGCCGTGGAGGCAGCAAGACGGCGAATTGTCGCCAATTGCGTCGTGGCGGGTTGGCGACACTGCGAGCGCAGACCGTGCATCGAGTCTAAAGTGGGGGAGGGGCGGCGCCGTCGTCCTCGACTCGACAAGCGGAGACAAACAATGAGCATTGCCGTCGTATACAACACCGTCACGGGATTCAGCCGCACATACGCGGAATGGATTGCCCAGGATCTTGAGGCCGACCTTCTTTCCTGGGACGAGGCCAAGGGCGTGAACTTAGCCGAGTATCGCCTGGTGGTCTACGGGGCGGGGGTTCGGATGAGCGCCGTCCGGGGATTCAAGGGTTTCAGGCGAAAGATCAAGCGCGACGGGCTGTACGGAACCGGTCGCGTGATCGTCTTCGCCACCGGCGGCACGCCCGTGCATCCCGACCGCGACTGGCGTTCGCCCGCGGCGACCCTGACGAAGGAGGAGCTCGCACGCGGCACATTCCCCTTCTTCTACTTCGAAGGCGGCATCGCCTACGACGGTCTGAATTGGCCCGAAAAGACGCTTCTGAAGATTTTCTCCAAGCGGGTTCAAAGGCATCGCCATCGCGGCGAATGGGCCGAGGCCGTGGCCAACGGCATCGTCGAAGGCTACGACCATACGGATCGTGAAGCCGTCACGCCGCTTATCGAGGAGGCGAGGCGCATTCTGGCGTCCGAACGGGCCTCCGGCTGAGCGGGTTTCGGCTGACGGGGCCTTTGAGCGTTCGGGGTTCGGCGCCGATCTCGAGTCGCTCGCCGAGGAGACGGTCAATGCCGTTCTCGGCAACCTTGAGGCCATGAGAGATCGCCATCCCGGCGTCGTTTGCGAACTCGATTGGATTGAGAAGAATGCTGCTGCTATGCGGCGGCAGCTGTTTTTGACCTCGCTTGGTTCCTAGTGATTTCGCTTCCGTCGAAGCGATGCTTCAGCCTGTCTTGCCCGTGGCGGGCCTGTGATGAAAATCGTCGGCAAGACGCAGATTCTGCCTGTATGTTTGAAGTGAGACCAGGCAAATCGACCGGGGAGGCGAGATGGACAACTCCAACGGGAACGCGAGATCGCCTCGCGGACGGGCGGCTGATTCGCGTGAGCCGTCTAGGGCGGCGTCCGAGCTTTTCGGCGACGCCGGAAACACCGCTCGAATCTCTGCCCGCAGAGGCCCCAGAGGCAAGCACTCCCATGCCCCTCCGTCCCCTGCGCCGGCCGGCGCAACGCCCCCTTTGGCTGATACAGCTCCCTTGACGGCCGGCGCCGCCGATTGGACGGCCGGCGCCGCCGATTGGCGCACGGGCGCCCCCGCGCAGAGCGGCGACGACCTAGATGCCGTCTTGAGCGGAGCCGATGGTCTGTGCGGGCCGCAGGGCATCGACGATCTCCACGGCGAGAACATAGAGTCCGGCGAGAACGCGGAGTCTGGTGAGAGGCTCGAACTCGGCGGCGACGGAGCATCTTTCGATTTCCGCCCTTCCGCCGACGATCGGCTGGACACTGCGGTGATGGGCTTGGGAACCGGTCGCCGTCGCGTCGCCGATTCGTCGCCTGCGGGCGGTCTCCCCGCTGCGACGGCCGCCGGACACGGACTCGGCTCGGTTTCGGAGCCTTTCGCCCGCAGCCTCCCCGAAAACGCGGATTCTACAGATATACTTGAGAACTCATCGGATACAACCGGGAACTCAACCGGGCCGGGCGACAAGGCGTCCGCGCCACGAAAGAAGAGCTTAGTGAAGAGAATTGTGAAAGTGTGCATGGCCGTCATCGTCACGGGAGCCCTCGTCTTCACCTGCCTCAACCTCTACGTGACGACGTCGACCAACGACTCCGTCGTGACCGTCAATTCGGTGCCTTCGGACGCGAAAGCCGACTGCATTCTCATTCTCGGGGCCTCGGTCCGCGCGAACCGCAAACCGAGCCCCATGCTTCTCAAGAGGCTCGAGCGCGGGCTGGAGCTGTATCGTAAGAAGGCCGCGTCGAAGATTTTGGTCTCGGGGGACAACGCAACCGTCGCATACAACGAAGTCAAGGTCATGCGCGAATGGCTGCAGGCCAAAGGCGTCCCTCCCCAAGACATCTTCGAAGACCACGCTGGCTTTTCGACCTACGAGTCCATGTACCGCGCCCGCGACGTGTTCAAGGTCAAGCGGATGATCGTCGTCACTCAGCGCTATCATCTGGCGCGCGCGATATACACGGGCGACGCCTTGGGGCTGAAAGTCTGGGGTGTCGCGGCCAACGGAAACAATTACTCGGGCCAGCTCAAACGCGACATGCGCGAATGGGTCGCCCGGGTCAAGGACCTCGGGAAGAGCATCTACAAGCCCGAGCCGAGATTCCTAGGGCCCGCATTGCCGATCTCCGGCGACGGCAGGGCGACGATGGGCTGACCGCCGCCTCTCTGTTTTGGAGGGGAGGGCGACGTTCTGTTGGGGGAGAGGGCGACGTTTTGTTCAAGCTGTTCGGGGCCGACGGCGGCGTCGCGCGCGCCCTCTGCCAACGTGTAGCATCGACGGCGCAGGCATCCACGCTTCGCTGGCGCACGTGATGAAAGGGAGACAGCAGTGTCGGAATCGATAGCGGGCACCGGACGGTGCCTTGACGTCCACCCGGGCAGAAAACAAGAGGTCACCACCCTCGAGCTGCTTTTCGATCTCGTCTACGTATTCGCGCTGGCGCAGCTGTCCGAGCATCTTTTGAAGAACCTCGACTGGCGCGGAGTGCTTGAAACCCTCGTTCTGCTCCTCGCCGTTTTCTGCGTGTGGTCCCTGACCGTTTACGATTCGACCACCGTTCTCATCCGGTCGCGCGCCGTCTATCCCGTCGTCGTCGCCGCCATGCTCGTGAGCCTTGTCATGAACACGGCGATCGGCGGGGCTTTCGGCGGCTCCCCGTGGATGTTCGTGGTTCCCATGCTTGTCCTCCAGTTCGGTAGGACGTTCGTCGCCAGGCGCATGGACGTCTACGAGGCGCTTCGCAGGCAGCGGACGGCCGTGGCGATTTGGCTTGGCTTCTCCTCGCTTCTGTGGGTTGCGGGATGCTTCGCGAGCCGAGAGCAGCGGCTCTGGCTATGGCTTGCGGCCGCGCTGATCGACTTGGCTGGACGGTGGACCCAGCATCCCCTCCCGAGGTTCGACCGGAGCGAGCTTTCTCGCGTGCCTTTTGATCTAGGGCATCAAGTCAGGCGCTGCCGCCTTTTCTTCATCGTCTGCCTGGCCTCGGGCTTCCTAGCCGTCGGCAATGCGATGAAGCGTCACCTCGACGAGCCGCTGAGCGTCGCCGTCGGCCTCCTGTCCCTGACCGCGATCGTCTGCTTGTGGTACATCTACTTCTGGCGGACCGCCGTCATCGACGGTTTGGTCTCCGGCGATTCCGGCCCTTCGGCCAACGGCATCGGACTGGGCCTCCTCGTCGCCGAGGGGCAGCAAATGCTCGCCGCCGGCATCGTGGCGTTCACCGTCGGGATGGAAGTGGCAGTCGGCCAGCCGCGTGAGAGGATCTCCGCCTCCGCCGGTCTGCTCTTGGGATGGGGGCCGGCGCTGTGCCTGATTGCCTTGTGGTTCGTTTTCGTGAAGAGGAAGGTGCGCCCAGAAGGGTTGAATTTCGCCTGCCTGACGATGCTTGGCGTAGGCGTCCTTCTTGCGCTTTTGCGCCCTGCCGGGGCCATAGCCGTCATCGAAGTCGCGATCGTCGCGGTGTGCGCATGCCTCGTGTATGGAAACGGCGTAGGAAAGATGCGTCCCTTCGAGCAGGTCGATTCCTTGGATGCGCAGGATTCAGGCGACGCCCTTCGCCTGGGCGATTGGACCGATGCCAAAGCCGTTCGATTGAACGGCCGTGAGCCTAGGCCTAGCAGCAGCCACGGCAAGCTGGGCGTCCGAGACGGCGAGCTAGATGACGGCGAGCTAGATGACGGCGAGTTAGATGACAATGCCCCCAAGTTTGTTGACGGGGCCGGCAAGCTGCTCGATGCGGCCGGCAAGCTGGCTGATCGAGACGGCAAGCTGGCTGACCGGGACGCTGGAGCGGACGGCCGAAGTCTCAAGAAGGGCGATCGGATGCTCGACGATCGGATGCTTGACGGACACGGCCTTCGGTTCGACGGTTCGACGTCGGACAAGCGGATTGTCAGGCCGACGCCGCAGGCGCAAGGCCGCGAACCGGGCGGCCCAGAGCGCGGCCGCCGCTCAGCCGGTTAGCGAACCGCCATTCAGCCGGTTAGCGTGCCGCCGTGCCCGGCCCCGCCGGATAGAGCGCAATCGGCGACTGGCCAGGTTCAATCAGCCAGGCCCAATCAACCGGCGAGGAACTCCTTGATCGCAGGAAGGTCTCGCCGCGCCTGCTGCATGCCCTCTTCGTAGGCCGCCTGGATGCGCACGGCATTGCGCTCGCCGTTGGACACCGGCATGGTCTCGGGATAATAAAGGTAGGCTTTCCCCTCGGCCTGGAGCTGTTCCAATTCATCGAGGGTGGCGTTGTAACGCTCGGGACGCCTCAATATCGCCTCGACGACGGCGGGATACTTCTTAAAAATCTTCTGGTAAATCGCGGCAGGAGCCTTGACCGGCCCCTTCCGATACCCGCGGGGGCGCGTCATGACAACGAGGAAGCGCTCGTACCCGTCGGCTCTGGCGGCATCGACGGCGAAGCCTCCCGTCTCGCCTATCGCCCCGTCGAGATAGGCGGTCCCGTCAAGCTGAACCATTGGCATGGCGATCGGTATGGAAGACGAGGCCTGGCATCGTGTCGTGAAATCCGAGTTGTCCTTCACGTCCTCCCGGCCCCAGTAGACGGTCTTCCCCGTTGTGCAGTCGAACGAGCCGATCTTGAACGGCGTGGAGCTGGCCGAGTACGCCTCCCAGTTGTAGGGGAGAAGCTCGCCGGGCGCCGTCGTCTGGTGGTAGATGTAATCCGAATTGAAGTAGCCTTTTCCTCTTATAAAGCTGATCGGGCCTCCGATCTTCGGGTCTTTCGCAAGCTCGACAAAGCAAGCGCGCGCCCGCCAGGCGTCGCGTGCCAGAAAATTCGCCGTGTGGGTCGCTCCCGCAGAAATCCCGCCCACCCAGGGGACCTCGACTCCCGATTCAATCATTGCAGCAACCAATGCGGCCGTGTAAGTGCCGCGCATCCCGCCGCCTTCGAAGATCAATGCTGTGCCTGTAGCCATAACGCCCTCAGTTTAGCGCGACTTCGCGAATACATGCTGCGGCAGAAGCCGCGCGACGCCGGAGGGGACTCATGCGATGCCGGAGCCGGTCCGACGACGCCGGAGCCGCGGGCGGTCGCGACGGTTTTGCCGCGCCCGCCCGCCCGGCCGTTTCTGCCCGGCCAGCTCGTTTCCTGCGGTCCAGCCGTGCTCGGCCCAGGCGGCTTCCTCGGTTTCGACGACACCCTCCGTCGAGTCAGCCGCTCCCGATTGGCTCAGCCTTCCTCGACCAGGCGCTTCATGACCGCGCGTGCGCCGTCGGCCCGAATCGCCTTCAGGGCCTCTGTGAAAGCCTCGACGAAGCGCGGGTCCGAGCCGAGCTCGCCGAAGACCGCCTCGTCGGAGATCACCGCGGTGTCTTCGCCGTCGCGCTCGCGGGCGGCCAGGGCGACCAGGCGATCGCCCTGCTGGTCGTCGACCACGATCTCCGAGCCGTCTTCGGCCTTGCCTTCCATTCCCAGAGCCCACGCGGCGCACATGGCCGCGCCGAGCTTGATCGAGCGGTTCTCCTTGAGGTTGTCGCGAACCGTCGGAAGAACGAACTTCGGCATCCGATCCGAGGCGTCCTGCGCCAACCTCGCGAGGGTGTCTGCGATCGAGGCGTTCGTGAAACGCTCGAACAGCGTGTTGACGTACTGCGGGAGGTCGATGCCCGGCACGGGAAGAAGAGTCTCCAGCGCCTCCTTTTCCAGATAGGCACGCGTAAACGCGGCGACGTCGGGGTCGGCTGCGGCGTCGTGGGCGAACTCAAAGCCGAGCAGACGCCCCCAGTGCGCGAGCGACTGGTGGGAGGCGTTGAGGAGGCGAAGCTTCATGAGCTCGTACGGGACGACGTCGTCGACGAGCTGAACCCCCGCGTCCTCGAACGGAGGCCGGCCCAGGGTGAACTTGTCCTCCAGGACCCACTGCGCAAACGGTTCGGCCGTCACGGGCCAGGCGTCCTCGATGCCGTAGCGCTCGCGGACCATCTCGACGTCCTCCGGCGTCGTCACCGGGGTGATCCTATCGACCATGCCGTTGGGGAAGGCGACGTTTGTCCGAATCCAGGCCTCGAGCTCGGGGTCGGTGAGCTTCGCCTGGGCGAGGACCGCGGCCTTTGCGATCGAGCCGTTGCCCGGGAGGTTGTCGCAGGACATGACGGTGAAGGGAGGGATTCCGGCGTCGCGGCGTCGGCGCAACGCCTCGACGATGAAGCCGAAGGTCGTGGTCGGCTTGTCGGGATGCTCGGCGTCGTGCTTCGCGGCGGGATTCTGGGTGTTGAATTCACCGGTCGCGTCGTCAATGTTGTAGCCGCCCTCGGTTACGGTCAGGGAGACGATGCGGGTGCCGGCGTCGGCCATCTTGTCGAGGACCTTGCTCGGGTCGTCCGGTGCGTAGAGGTATTCGTGGATGGAACCGATGACTTTGGGCTCGAGCGTCCCGTCGGGATGCTTGAGGACCAGAGTGTAGAGGCCGTCTTGGTTTTGCATGACGTCCCGCATCCGCTTGTCGGATGGCATGACGCCCACTCCGCAGATGCCCCAGTCGAGCGCCTCGTTTTCGCTCATGAGGCGGTCAAGATACATGGCCTGATGGGCGCGGTGGAAGTTTCCCAGTCCGAAATGCACGATTCCGGACGTTACGGCCGAACGGTCATACGTGGGCGCCAAGAAGGCGCTGGCGAGCGATGCCGCCGCCGACGACTGCGTAGAGGTGCCAAATGTGCTGGTCATGTTTGTGCTACTTTCCCATAGCGGCGTCGGCGTCTTCGTGGTAGACGCCGAACCGGCTATGTTGCCCAGTGCTTACCCTGCGTGCTGCGGCGGAACAAAGCGCCCCGCCGACGCGGCCGAAGGCCGCGAAAAGCGGCTTTCGGCCTTGCGCAGCCATTCTTTCACGGTATTGTCGGTGGCGAAAGGGGGAGGAATCCCGCGTTTTGGGCTTTGCCCGTTTGTGCGCAGTTTTCTTACAGCTTTGTAAGGGGCCCTGCGGTAAGGCTCGGCGCATCCGCATACCAGCCCGCCCTCACACCGGGCGAGGCTCCCTTGAGGCGCGTCGGCGACGTGGGTCTTTCCGGTCCGGCGAGGAGCGAGTGCCGGTCCGTTTCGGAGCGGCATGTCTGCATGCGGGCGCATTGGGCGGCAACTGCTTCCGCATGGAGAATCCGACGTTCGGCATGTCTTCATCCGGGCGGGTTGGGTACACCTTTCCCGCCGGGCCCTCTTGCTTTTGCGGGCAGCATTTTTTGCGGGGGAGGCCGTCTTGCTTTTCGCCGAAAAATAGATATCATATTGATATCGCCAAGGTTCGCGGGGCCAAAACGGCGTTCTCGACATCGGGCGTCAAACGTTGTCGACGTCGCCCCCGAACGTTCTAGGCGTCGGACTTTAGATAGGAGAGGGAAGTGCCTGCCAACGACAATCCGGAAGCGGATTCTGGCGAATCCGCGAAATCGCGCGAATCTATGAGACATCGGCGGTCCGCAAAAGTGCGGGAATCAGGGAACCTGTCGGAATCGTCTAGGTTGCGTGAGTCTGCAAAACTGCAGGCGGAGGCGGCCGAGTTCCGCGCTCGCGTCCACATCGACGAGAAGACTGCTTGGTCTGCGGGTTCGGGCCCCGCTTTCCTTGCCGCCGCCGGCCTGCTCGCCGTGCTGGCGGGGTTCGTCTACCTGATCGTCATCGGCGCCATTGCTTCGGCCGACGGCATCGTGGCCTCTGCCGCGGTCAAGATAGCGATAGGCGTGGTCGGGGTGGTCGTCGTCTGCTCGCTAGGCACGTGTTTTTACATCGTTTCTCCGGGCGAAACAAGCGTTCGCCAGTTCTTCGGCAAGTACATCGGAACCGTCCGGCGGACCGGGCTGGTGCTGATCCCTCCGTTTACGTACGGCAGGAGGGTTTCCGTGAAGGTCCACAATTTCGAGACGTACGAGCTCAAGGTCAACGACCTCGACGGAAATCCGGTGAACATAGCGGCGATCGTCGTGTGGCAGGTGGCGGACACGGCTCGGGCGGTTTTCGCCGTGGAGCAGTACGAGGCGTTCATCAAGGCCCAGGCTGAGTCTGCGCTGCGCCATGTGGCCACGACGCATCCGTACGACGAACCCGGTCCGGGGGAGACGTCGCTGCGCGGGGGGACCGACCTCGTTTCGTCCGAGCTGGCCGAGGAGGTCGCCGCGCGCGTTGCCCTTGCGGGGCTGGAAATCATCGAGGTTCGCATCTCCTCGCTTGCCTATGCCCCTGAGATCGCGCAGGCGATGCTCCAGCGACAGCAGGCCGGGGCGGTCATCGCAGCGCGCGAACAGATTGTGGAAGGCGCCGTCTCCATGGTGGATCAGGCGCTCCAGCGCCTTGAGGATTCCGACATAGTCGCCTTGGATGACGAACGCAGGGCCCAAATGGTTTCGAATCTGCTTGTCGTTCTGTGTTCGGACCAGCGGACGCAGCCAGTTGTCAACGCGGGTTCCCTTTACGCGTAGGGTGTCAATGTCCGAGAGCGACGAGCGGGCCGGAAGCGCTGTGCCTCCTGGAAAGGGCGGGCGTGCGGCTGCCGGCAAAGGGGCTGAAACCAAGCGCAAACAGCTCCTTCTCCGGCTGGATCCGGCAGTCCACGGGGCGATAGCCAAGTGGGCTGCCGACGATCTTCGGTCGGTCAACGCCCAGATCGAAATCATTCTGCGTCGCGCTCTCGTCGAAGCTGGAAGGGACCCTCGCCCGAAGCCGATGCGGGGCAGGGGAAGGCCGCGCAAAGAGCCCGACGGCGAAGCCCGCCAGACCGATGGGAAGACATGACCCTCCGCAGCTTTCGAGGCTTGAGGCTCTGCGTTTTCGAGACTTGAGGCTTCGCACTTTCTTGTCCGTTGGGGCGTGAAAAGGACAGGGGGAAATTGGTTGCTCTGTTAAGTAAGCGGTTGTGAGTCGCCATCTGTGGACTGTCGCTTAAGCAGTGCGACTAGCACCGCTGCTGTCATGTCGTTGGCAAGGCAAAAGCCCTGATCCGCGCAACCTTGTCGGTGTGCGCAGCATCCGTACTTTTGCCTTGTCTGACAAGGATTGCCTCTCCATCGCCATCGCCGCCTTCTTGGACTCAAACCTTGGCATTCCGGGAGCGTGAAAGGCTGGGCCGGCTTCGAGTGGGTCGGATAGGCCAACGCCACATGCAGCCTGTGTAGGGGCGAGGCTCAGAAAGCGGGCTGATCAGTTGTCCCCCCTGATAGACTTCAACAACATCAACCAGCTTGCGCGCCAGGGCTGGGAATCAGTTCTCCGTCCCCCTGATAGACTTCGCCCGGTCGAGTTGCCGGTCGAACCGACGCTGGGAATCAGTTCTCCGTCCCCCTGATAGACTTCCACACCGCGCCAATGTACTTGACGAACGTGCTGGGAATCAGTTCTCCGTCCCCCTGATAGACTTCAACGACGTAAAGGAGCTTCGCGTACGGCGCTGGGAATCAGTTCTCCGTCCCCCTGATAGACTTCTGTCAACGGCGCAGTCCCTTTATATATCGCTGGGAATCAGTTCTCCGTCCCCCTGATAGACTTCGCGTCGTGTTCTTGCATTCGATGACGAGGCTGGGAATCAGTTCTCCGTCCCCCTGATAGACTTCCATCCTTGTCTGGGGTGTCGCAGAAGACGCTGGGAATCAGTTCTCCGTCCCCCTGATAGACTTCGCGTCAGCGAGCACAAAGCGAAAGTCGTGCTGGGAATCAGTTCTCCGTCCCCCTGATAGACTTCGAGACGCTCGGCCTCACATGGGAGTGTGGCTGGGAATCAGTTCTCCGTCCCCCTGATAGACTTCTATGCGCGGGCGAGCATAGAGAAGACGAGCTGGGAATCAGTTCTCCGTCCCCCTGATAGACTTCACATGCGGCTTAACCTGTACCCCGTCCAGCTGGGAATCAGTTCTCCGTCCCCCTGATAGACTTCCACCGCGGCCAAGGTGCACGCGGCACAGGCTGGGAATCAGTTCTCCGTCCCCCTGATAGACTTCTTCGCCGTCTTTGCCTGGTCGTAGTCGAGCTGGGAATCAGTTCTCCGTCCCCCTGATAGACTTCCTGTAGAACGAGTCGAGGAAGCTCTTGCGCTGGGAATCAGTTCTCCGTCCCCCTGATAGACTTCGTCGTCGTGACAAGCGCTTCGATTCCAGGCTGGGAATCAGTTCTCCGTCCCCCTGATAGACTTCTGTCGACGTCGGTGACCTCGGCGATCGTGCTGGGAATCAGTTCTCCGTCCCCCTGATAGACTTCTCAACCGCCGAGCGCCCGAAAGTCGGCGGCTGGGAATCAGTTCTCCGTCCCCCTGATAGACTTCCAGGGGGACGGTTTTTCCTTGTGTAGACTGGGCTATCGGCTTGTTTCACGTCAGAAAAAGGCAAGCTGCTCGGGTTCGTTTTCGACAGCTTCCTCGGTCGCGTTAAAGAATCTCAGCGTAGCTGCCCATTGTCTGTCTGTGACGTGCAGTATTCTGACTTCCCCTTGAGGGGGAACTGCTCCCTTTATCGAAGAGACAATACGCGATGCCAGTATTCCTGCAGGGGAGTACCTTGCGTAGACGCTGTACTGTGTACGCACAAAACCGTTATCGAGTAAGAGATTTCGGAAAGCAGCATACTCGCGGCGTTGAGCAGCGGTTTTTGTGGGAAGATCAAAGAGGACCATGCACCACATAGGGTCATCCGCCATTACCAGCTCCGGATTGGTCCAGTCCAAGAAGGAACGGGAAGAGTGTTCAGCTCGCCTTCTATATACTGACCAAAATGCTGTGCAAGTTCGTCAAGAGCTGCGCTGATTCTACGTCCATCTGGGAGAAAACGTTGATCTGCAGCGGCGACAAGGTGCTTCCGCACTTCAGGGTCTTTCATATCGGCATTTGGAGCTAAGTGAGAGATGCTTGAATCTATTGCGGGCCTGAAGGGTTCGATGATGTCGTCGACAAGGGCGAAGTTGTTAGACCTTCCGTGATGGAAGAGACCAATCGTCGGAGATAGTCCGGCTCCTAGCACAGCTCTGATACCGTGTCCCCGCAGAACAGTGTAAGCATAATCCAAATGGGAGTTTCTAGAGGATTCACCTGATCCCAGGCCTGGGTGCCTTCGAAAGCTTTCTTCGCCCCAGAGCGCTTGCCAGTACAGGCGGGCAGCTCTTGCTTCTATGTTCCCAGGGTCTCCTGAACGAACTTCTCTTGCGAGAGATCTAAGCTCCGTTGCGTCTGCCCGATTGCACTCTCGAAGCACTGCTGCCTGTCCTTCGACTTTGGCTCGGATGATTCTTCCCCATGCATTCTTCTGCCGTGGAATTGAGAGACAAGCTTGAGCACGGTGCCTGGCTCCAACCCGGCCGTGGCTACTCCATGAGAAAGCAGCACCTTCGGGAACTCCTTTCCAATCGCAAAAGAGTACCGCTATATCTTCGCTTAGGAGCCGGTGGAGCGCTGCAACTGAGAAAGTCGCAGACATTCCGATTAACACCACAGCCACGTCTGCTGTCGGTACAGACGCTGGAGGGTGATCATCTTTAAGAATCTTGACCGCTCCCCGTGCCGTTTGGATCTTACCCTTAAGCGAAGAGCAATCGATTATTCGCCACCTATTGGACATTCTAACCACGGAGCCTTGTAGTCAGCGGCAGATGTCCGCGCGATAGTTTCCGGACTGTCCCTAATGCCGTTCTTCTCACCACTACCAACTGCGGTGACTTGAAAAGCGTGTTTATAGCTACACGCCAACCTTTTCCCTTGGGACCCAAAATCTCTTTGATGCCGGCGCTAGCATCTTCAGGGAGCCCTTCACCGGCGAGCTGAAGTGGTCGGAGACGAAGCCTCTCTTTGTCGGGAAAACCGTCTACTCTCCACCGTTTCGTTCCGGGAAATTCGCTTAGATACTCACCAATATTGTTTGAGTCGAACGCTTTGGTCTCGGGATCAATGACGATTTCGTCGCCGTCCACAAGCCAACCGATGTACATGGCAGTTCCGTCTTCTACGGCCCTGCGTACCTTCGTTTCGGCTGTTCGCAGGCTGATGCTCTCGGGAAGCAACGGGGACGAAAAAAGATCGCTATGTTGTGTCCTAAGAAGATCGATGGCAAAGACGCGAATCATTCCGTACGTCGGCTTCTTTCCCGGAAGCTTGTATAGTCTTGCGTGGTGAATGGTGTTGCCAATCTCCGCGTATCCTCCTCGGATTGCAATTGCAGCGGACTTAGTGGGAAATAGCGCAACATTCTCTTCCGCGTTAAACCACTGATTCTTTACACGTATTTCCCGCAGGGGGTTCTTCGGCAAGCCATCTTTCTTGTCGAAATCTGCCTGACGTGTAAGTGCAAGCCATAGCTGAGGTGTCGATGCTCTATCTATCTCTTCTATCTTCCAGGGAGCACCCACACACTTTTTCGAGTCTCCGAACTTTCGTATAGTCGCATCGTGTGCTTCGCCATTCCCTAAACGCAATCTTAGGTTTTGAGTTACAGGGATCTCATCGGCGTCGATCGCACGATTGAATAGCTCGGCGAGCACTTTCATGGAGTTAAGCCACGAGCCGTAAGAGAACTGCTTATCTCGGTCTGCTCCCCTGTAGTCCTTCCAGGAACTCGAGACGACTCGTCGCAGTCGCTCCGACTCTCGAATGCTCGCCCGCTCAACCAGTGTCTGCGCTACAGATTGGCGCATCAATGCAATAGTTGCTGCGTCCATTGCGTGGTGTCGACGGTCGAGCCGTGTCTTTCCTCGGCCTCCGATGAGATTGACTTTCCCTTCGAATCCCGATGCCTTTCGAGCTTCTGACGTCAGCCAACCTCGATATACTTTGACCTGGGTGTCTGCGCCGGCCTCGCGGAAGTGACTGCCAATGCGGTCCGCTAGCTCTGTGGCCATCCAAGCTACCGATTCAATACTTCGATTGTCGATGGCATCGTCCTCAGCAGTCTTTCGGAACCTTTCAATAACATCCCTTTTGAAATTGTTATATTGCTTTGGGCTTAGCTCTGGATCCTTTATCCAGGTTCTGACTCTGCCAATAACCGCCTCGACGCTCACACCGGGTATATCGCAGTTCTGAGCCCATACGGAGAAAGGCATGTTGGATTTCGACTTGTTGCACCTTTCGCAGGTTGCAACAAGATTGTTACGGGTATTGGTCGATCCTTGTCCCTTCCTGGGCACTATATGGTCCATTTCGCAATCGGAAAACGTGATTGCTTCTCCGCAATAGGCGCACTGGCAATTCTGGCGTCTTAGGGCAGCGAACCGTGTTATATCTTCGCGACGAATCTTGTCACTGGTGCCAAGTTTGTCCCGGAGTTCCTCAAGGATCGCCAAGTTTCTATTACGATTTTTCTTGTTTTCCCTTTCATACTCGCGAGCTTGTATCTCAGAAGTAAACCCTGCTCGAACGTGCTCTATATTGACTATATTTGGGGGTCCCCACTTCCTAGTGACAGCTAGCAACCATCTATTGACAATTTTGAGGACTCTGTCAACGGCAGGATTGCCGACCGGCTCGCCGATAGGATCCGGCTTCGGACTCCAATTGTTTTCCACGCCAAACTCCAGTTTTCGCGCGTCGAAAAGATCGACGGAATCTTCAAGCATCCTTCGAGTAAGGCGTTCTAGCGAGTTTACGGAATAAGCAGCTCTTCCCCTGGGCAGAGATATCTTGTCTATTTTCTCCAGTACTTGCTCGTCGAGAGAAGAAAGGAACTGGCGAACTGTTTCCGCGCCTGGCTGTTCATCAGTCAATTCGTCTGCATTCGACAAGGCGATGATCAGGGCAGATCGCTCGTCGTCAGACGCCTCTTTCCACCATTTGGCAAGTGGCTCAATTTTGCTCCGAGTGATGCTGATGTTTGATGAGTTTACCGGAGGAAATGATGAAGGCCGTTCTCCTTCGGCTCCGCATTTGGCCGTCCCGCACAAGCTTTCACGCTCAATTCTCAACTCTTTTGCGACATCCGACCAAGTCACCCCGTCGGTTCCATCGGCTGACATCAGGAACCCGATAGTTTTTGTCTTCTCTTCCTTTGACAGTAGTCGTCCATGTTTTGAGCCGGTCTCTCGTATCCGTAGATTTGCAACTGCTGCAACAATCCGGAAACGTTGAAATGCTAAATGTGCTCTGGGCGCGCGAACATACTGATCTTGGCCGGGAAGGTCGTCTTTCTTGGCGCGTTTACTCGCTTTGCCTTTTGGGCTTTCGGCGGCGAAAATATGGTCGATTAGTTCATTTACAGTCTCGGTATCAAGTCCCTGAACCTCGCCAATCTTGCGAAGCTCATTGGCGTTGTCTGACTGCATGAGTTTGCCTCCGAGCAACCCTTTCTTTGGCTTTCCACCCACCGGCTCTCCGGCGAGAATAGCTCCTTTCGTGTAGTTCGTGCTCGGAGCGGACCGTAGGCGTAAACTTGGAGAAAGGCCAGCATCGCAAACAACTTCAGCGGGAGTGGCATCTTCGTCGAAGATTACGCCACTAAGTTCAGTAACACGCTGTTTCAAATCCTTAAATTGCTTCGAAGCCTCCTTTGGGGAACGGAGAGACTCTATTCGTTCGTAAGGGCTGCGCCATCCGCGGTGGCGTGCCATATGTCTTAGAGCTATCGAAAGCGCGCGACCTTGTTCTTCGCCTTTGAGCCTACCCTGCGTTAGTTCAGCTCGGATCTTCCATGGCGTGTATGGATCAGGCAGAGAAGAGAGGTCGATGAGCGGCCATCCTTGCGCTTCGATATACCGGTCTAGTTTCTGCAACCGCTTACGGCGTCTCGCAATAAGTTTGCGAGTTCGACGTGCTGTTCCGGAGTTGGCTAAGCGGGTGGCGCCGGTTTTCGCCTTCCCGGGATCGACACCGGAGTCGTGCAAGACGACCATGCTGTTGAGAATATTTAAAGGTAGACCTTTAGAATCTACTTCTATCGCTGCAAGGCCGACTGAGTTGGTTCCTACATCAATTCCTGCATGATAATGCTTCATTGCGTTCATGAAAGAATATTTGCACTTCTTAACCGTTTTATCAAGTGGTCTACAAAACGAATGGCGGCACTGAAAAGCGCCGCCATTCAGCCGATAAGCTGAGCATTCAGTACCTCAAACTCGGAGGTCCTTACTGGGAATCAGTTATGAGAGAGATTTTAGACTTATGACTCATGTGTGTCAAGTGGGTTGCGATCCTCGTTGTTTGACTAATAAAAGTAGTCTATTTTACCTGCAAATGAGTAGTAAGTGTAATTATTAGTTACAAATTTGGATCTAGTACATAGAAATCCATAGATAATTAGTCTTAATGCTTTAAGATCGATGTCTATTACCTACAGATGGTTAAAGTCGAAGGCGGTGGGCGCAACAGCGAAGGCAAGCAAAGCTTCTCCGCGCCCGGCGTTTCTACGGCCCCCAAAGAGTCGTGGTCGATCGCCGCGCGAAGGCGTCGTTTCGGAGGCTCCCGACGGCGATAAGACCGCATTTTAGTAAGAGATGAGTTGTGTGCTGTCCGCGACAGTCGGCGCCGCAGGATGCTTCGATGTGTTTAGACGTCGAAGTGCCCGATTCGCAGCGGTTTCGGCGTCGTCAGGGCCCTTGATCGCCAATGGTTTTCGCTTATGAACAAAGCAAACTTGAGGCGTTTCGCACCGTGGACGTGGGTGGCGGCAGGTGGGGGAGGGCGTGGGACAATGGCATCGTCGTTTCACGCACCACAGGAGTGTTGCTCATGTCCAAAAGATTCAACCCACCGCCGAACTGGCCGCCGGCGCCCGACGGGTGGACCCCTCCTGCTGGTTGGAGGCCCGATCCCGCTTGGGGCCCGGCTCCCGCTGGCTGGAACTTCTGGGTGGAAGACATCGACGTCGATGCCACCCTTCTGCCTTCCGCCTCGTCGCCGGCCGATTCGTCCGATTCGCCGTACGCGCCCGACTCTTCGCACGCACCCGACGACACCCGCTTCCCCGACGATTCGAATTCCTCGGTTAATTCGCCTGCCGCGGGAGGATCGCTTTCCGCCGGAGACTCCGACGAGCCTGACCGGAGCTCGAACTCGGCTGACGAGACCATTTCCCGCTTGCCGAGGCGTTCCTCGAGGAGAAGAAACGGCTCTGGCGCGCACGCCGCGCCGCCCGAGCCGCTGAGTTCTCAGCAGCAGACTCCGGATCGCTCCGACCAGGCGAATGCCGCGCCCGGCCCCGCTTTCAGGGTCGGCGCCGCGCCAGAGTCTTCACGCCCGAGGTTTGCCCCGGCGAGCTCTGCGCCCGCCGGCTCTGCCGGAGGCGGGCAGCCTTTCGTCCCCGGAGGGCGAAACGTCCCGGCCGGGGGCCAGGCCCCCTCGAAGAGCGGTTCCGCCTCGAGTGCCTTCTCGACTCCGTCGGCCTACTCGGCGCCAAGTTCGGAGCCTCCAGCTCCCGGCTCGCGGCAAATTGAATCTGGCGGTGCGCAGCCGACGTCCGCTTCGGGGGAGGCGGGCTTCGGCTCCGAGCAGCCTCCGGGGCAATCTGCCTTTCGCCCGGGGCGGCCTCCGTTCCATTCGGGACCGGCGGGCCTCGGGGCCGGGCAGCCAATCCCCGGCGGGGGTCAGTCGGAGCCGCGTTCGGCTCAGTCGGCGCCTGGTGTGGGTCGGGCGGTGCCTGGTTCGGCTCAGTCGGCGCCCGGTGCGGGG
>ERZ773054.372-NODE-372-length-36143-cov-19.899440_pt1 | contig 36143 bp, 31 predicted proteins | sample MGYA00580630_ERZ773054 | MGnify/ENA primary metagenome ERZ773054 (study PRJEB29015, sample SAMEA2737994) | human oral metagenome | biome: human oral; feature: human-associated habitat; material: dental | place: China | collected 2115 ... | reverse complement strand
TTGTACGCCTTGCGGCTCGCCGCCTTGTCTCATTTTTATTTTAATCCACTATATTGTAATGGAATTGCGCGGCGTTATGGAAAGCAGCCTGCACTTTCGCCGCCACCCAAAACCACATTCACCGCCCATTTCACGTTATAATTCGCGCTTGCTTTGAAACACCTTTTTGCAAAAATAAGAAAGTATTGAATATTATGGATAAATTACGAATCACCGGTAACGGCAAACTCAACGGCGAAATTGTGGTATCGGGCGCGAAAAATGCCGCCCTGCCGTTGATGTGCGCAGGTTTGTTGTCGGGCGGAACGCTGCGCCTGACCAATGTGCCGATGCTCGCCGACGTGAAAACCACAGAAAAACTGCTGCAAGGCATGGGTGCGACGGTGACCGGCGACGGTGTTTCCCAATTTGAAATCAACGGCGGCACGGTCAATAATACCTGCGCGCCTTATGATTTGGTGCGCACCATGCGCGCTTCGATTTTGGTGCTGGGCCCCACGTTGGCGCGCTTCGGCAAAGCGGAAGTGAGCCTGCCCGGCGGCTGTGCCATCGGCGCGCGTCCGGTGGACCAGCATTTGAAAGGGCTGGAAGCGATGGGCGCGCATATTGTGATTGAACACGGTTATGTGAAGGCCACCGCGCCCGAAGGCAAACTCAAAGGTGCGCGCGTGGTGATGGACATGGTAACCGTGGGCGGCACGGAAAACCTGCTGATGGCGGCCACGCTGGCCGAAGGCACCACCGTGCTGGAAAACTGCGCCATGGAACCCGAAGTGGTGGATTTGGCGAACTGCCTGGTAAAAATGGGCGCGAAAATCCAAGGCATCGGCACGCCCACCATGACGGTGGAAGGCGTGGCAGAACTGCACGGCGCGGAACACAGCGTCGTGCCCGACCGTATTGAAGCAGGCACGTTCTTGTGCGCCGTGGCCATGACGGGCGGCAAAGTCGTATTGCGCAATGCCGCGCCGCACACCATGCAGGTGGTGCTGGACAAGCTGGTGGAGGCGGGCGCCCTCATTGAAGCGGGCGACGATTGGATCAGCATCGATATGCAGCAGCGCCCCAAAGCCGTGGATATCCGCACAGCCGAACACCCCGCCTTCCCCACCGATATGCAGGCGCAGTTTATGGCGATGAACGCCGTGGCCGAAGGCAGCAGCAAAGTGGTGGAAACCATTTTTGAAAACCGCTTCATGCACGTTCCCGAGCTGAACCGCATGGGCGCGGATATTTCAGTGGAAGGCAACACCGCCATGGTGCGCGGCGTGGAAAAACTGTCGGGCGCCACCGTGATGGCCACCGATTTGCGCGCTTCGGCCTGCCTGGTCATTTCCGGTTTGGTGGCGGACGGCGAAACGATTGTGGACCGGATTTACCATCTGGACCGCGGTTACGAACACATCGAGAAAAAACTGAGCGGCGTTGGTGCAAAAATCGAACGGATTTCTGCCTAATCCATTGACCTGTATCAAGCAAAAGCAGCCTGCACATTCAGAATTTGAAGTGCAGGCTGCTTTTTGCAGTTTCGGGCAATCCGAATTATAGTGGATTAAAATGAAAATGAGACAAGGCGAGCCAACGCTGTATCATTGCGATTTTAATTCACTATAACCCTGCTTGATAGATTGGACGCTTTGCAGCCGACCGTCTGCGCCGTAGGTATAGGTAAAGGCATATTCCGTTCGGCCTTGGCGGATTTTTTCAAAGCGGACGAGCCTTCCCTGGCAATAATGGCCGATATAGATGGATTGCTGCATCGCCCTTTGTCGGAATTCAGTTTCGCTGATTTCGTCGCTCAAATGGGCGGGGTGGCGGTAGCCCGGATAGTCCATGGCGGTGAAATAATGTTTACCGTCCGTATAATGCTGTGGCTGCGCTTTGGTGGCGGTTTTACTTTTGCCGACGCAGGCTGCCAGCATCAGCACCACGGACAAACACAAAACGGTTTTCATCATCACGCTCCTTATGGTTGAGAGATAGGGCATTGTACGCCTGCCGCTGGCAAAAAGCAGCCTGCACCTTGGGAAAACAAAGTGCAGGCTGCTTTTTCATATTCGTGCCGCGTTATTTGGCCTGTTCGTCAATCTGTTCGGCCTGTTTTTTCTGCATCTCTTCCACCGACTTGGCCGCATTCATGGCTTTTTCTCGGTTTTGAATCACTTGATCGCCGGGGCTGTTCGCTTCTTGTTTCGGCGGCTGCACTTCGGCGGCGGTTTCACTTTTGCCGCCGCAGGCTGCCAGCATCAGCACCACGGACAAACACAAAACGGTTTTCATCATCATGCTCCTTATAATATGGTTGAGAGATAGGGGTATTGTACGCCTGCCGTTGGCAAAAAGCAGCCTGCACATGCAGAAACAAGGCTCACGCGGCCAAAGGCAGCCACACGGGTTCGGGCTGCAAATCCACCGCGAAGCGTTGCGCGACAATGCGGCAGATTTCGTCCGACAAGGCACGCACGTCGGCGGCGGTGGCATGGTTTTTGTTCACCAGCACCAAAGCCTGTTTGTCGTGCACGGCCGCGCCGCCGATGGTTTTGCCTTTCAGGCCGCATTGGTCGATTAACCAGCCTGCGGCCAGCTTCACGCGCCCGTCCGGCTGCGGATAATGCGGCATTTGCGGATATTGCGCCAGCAGCGTTTGCGCGTGGGCGGCATCCACCAGCGGATTTTTGTAGAAACTGCCGACATTGCCCAGCACGGCCGGGTCGGGCAGTTTGCTGCGGCGGATGGCGCACACGGCTTGGGCAACGTCTTGCGCGGTAGGGGTGCGGCCGCCGCATTGCTCTGCCAAAACCTGCGCTAAATCGCCGTATTTCACGTTCGGCACAAACTGCGTATCCAGTCGGAACACGACCGAAGTAATCACATAACGCTGCCGCCCTTCGTGTTTGAAAATACTGTCGCGGTAGGCAAAGCGGCATTCGGCGTTTGACAGTTCGCGCCATTCCTGCGCCTGCACATCGAAGCAGCGCACGCTGTGGATGCGGTCTTTCACTTCCACGCCGTATGCGCCGATGTTCTGCACGGGCGATGCGCCGACCGTGCCGGGAATCAGGCTTAAGTTTTCCAGCCCGCCCAGCCCCATGTGCAGGCTGCTTTGTACGAATTCGTGCCAGTTTTCGCCGGCCTGCGCTTCCAGCAGGACGCTGTCGGGTGTGCGTTCCAATTCGCGGATGCCGCGTGTGGCCATGCGCACCACTAGCGAAGGGAAATCCTGCATAAACAGGACATTGCTGCCGCCGCCCAGCCAGCACACGGTGGCGGCGTCAAATTCGGGCAGCCTGCAGATTTCGGGCAAATCGCCGCTGTCGGTCAATTCGATATAGTGCGCCGCACGGGCGGGCAGGCCAAAGGTGGTGTGCGGGGCAAGCGGGTAATCGTGTTGTCGTGTAAACATGGGGTCAAATTTCGGTTAATGAGGGGGCAGGCTGCGCTCGCGCAATGCGATTTTGCTGCGCTTTTCCAGATACCACACCAGCGCGGCGGCAGCGGAAAACAGGGATAAAATCAGGGCGGTCCAAAAGCCGTAAATGCCCATGCCGGCGGGATAGGCCAGCGCATAGCCGGGCAGAAGCCCCAAGAGCCAGAAGGCGATGGCGTGGATAATCATGGGGACGCGCGTGATTTTGTAGCCGCGCAAGGCATAGGAAGCGATGCACTGCGTGAAGTCGAATAATTGGAAAATGGCGGCAAAAACCGTTACTTGTACCGCAATGGCCACCACATTCGGGTCTTTGTTATACAGCGTGACAAAGAATCCGCGGCCGAACAGTAGCAGGCAGAAAGTGCAGGCTGCCAAGAGCACGCCCAGCAGCAGCGACACGCCGGCAATATACCGCGCCCGAGCAAACTGCCGCTTGCCTAAAGAATAGCCCACGCGGACGGTGGCCGCCGTGCCGACCGCCTGCGGAATCATATAAACAATGCTGGTGATGCTCATCACGATTTGTTGGGCGGCTACATAATCTTCGCCCAAATCGGCAATCTGCCACACAATCACGGTGAACAGGCTGGCTTCCAAAAAATACGACAATCCAATCGGCCAGCCCAGCCGCCAGAGCTGCTTTTGCACGGCAAGGCGCGGGCGCGTGATGCGCTGCATCAGCCCGAACGGAGCGAAATACGGTGTTTTGGCAATATACAGCCACAGCGCGGCGGTGTTGAACCAGAACACCACGGCGGAAGCGACGCCGGCACCGGCACCGCCCATTTCAGGCGCGCCGAATTTGCCGTAAATAAACATATAATTCAACGGGATGTTCAGAAGCAATGCAGCCCAGCTAATCCACATAATCGCTTTGGGGCGGTGCAGGCTGGAAGCATAGGCATGCAGGGCGCGGTACAGCATGGCGGCGGGCATAGACAGCGCCATGCAGAACAGGTATTGCCCGAACATGGTTTCAATGTGCTCGGACATCGTTAAATAATTTTTCAGCGGCTCAATCATGGCAAACATCAGCACCATGCCGACCAAGCCCAAAAACAGGCCGAACCACAAACCCTGTCGGCCGCTTTCGCCCACTTTTTCTTTTTCGCCCGCGCCGTATAGCTGGGCGATGGTGGGGTTGAGCGCGGTCATAATCCCCATGAAGGTGATGAACACGGTAACGAACACCGAGCTGCCCAATGCAACGGCGGTCAGGTCGTCTTTACCGGCCGCGCCGGACATGGCCGTGTCCACCACGCCCACGGCAACGGCGGCAATCTGCGCCATCATCATGGGCAGTGCCAAGCTGACGAGGGGTTTGATTTCACCGATAAAGTCGCGGCGGGAATATTGGTTTAAATCGAAAAGCATAAATAGATTCGGAAATAGGTGCAGGCTGCTTTTTGAATGCGCTCAAAAGCAGCCTGCACGTTCACGGCAACGGTTTTATTACAATACTTTCACAATGCTCTCGCACAAATAGCGGATATTGCTGTCGGTGATGCCGGCCACGTTGATACGGCCGCTGCGCACGGCATAAATGGCAAATTCGTCTTTCAGGCGGTCTACTTGTTCCGCAGTTAAGCCGGAGAATGAGAACATGCCGTTTTGACGCACGATAAAATCGAAATCCTGCGTTGCGCCGCATTCTTTGAGCGTATCGACAAATTTTTGGCGCATGGTTTTGATGCGCGCGCGCATTTCGTCCAATTCCGCAATCCATTGCGCTTTCAGTTGCGCGTCCTGCAAAACGGTGGCGATGGTGGCGCCGCCGTGCGAAGCGGGGTTGGAATACAGTGTGCGGATGATGGTTTTGACTTGGCTGAATGCGCGGTTGGCCGTGGCTTCGTCGGCAGCCACGATGGTGAATGCGCCCACGCGTTCGTTATACATGCCGAAGTTTTTGGAATACGAGCTGGCCACCAGCAATTCGGGATTGTGTTTCGCAAAAGCGCGCAGGCCGTATGCGTCTTCTTCCAAGCCGTTGGCAAAGCCTTGGTAGGCAAAGTCAAACAGCGGCAGCCAGCCTTTTTCGGCCGACATTTTGGCCAGCGTGTCCCATTGTTCGGGTGTGGGGTCAATGCCGGTCGGGTTGTGGCAGCAGCCGTGCAGCAGCACCACGTCGCCTGCCTGCGCCTGCGACAAATCTTCCAGCAGTCCCGCCCAATCCAAGCCGTGCGCCTGTTTGTCGTAATAGCGGTAATCGCGGATGTTCATGCCCACCGCGTTGAAAATGGCATTGTGGTTCGGCCAGGTGGGCGCGGAAATCCACACGTTTTTCGCATTGGTTTGGCGTTTGATGAATTCGGCCGCCACGCGCAACGCGCCGGTGCCGCCCAGACTTTGCGCGGTTTTTGCGCGTTTTTGCGCAATGATTTCGTGTCCCGCGCCAAACAGCAGTTCTTGTGTGGCGGCGTTATAGGCGGCCACACCGTCGATGGTCAGGTAGTTTTTGGTGTTTTCTTGTGCCAGCAGGCGCGTTTCGGCTTCTTTAACAGATTTCAGAATCGGTGTTTGCCCTTGCGCGTCTTTATACACGCCGATGCCCAGATTGACTTTTTCGGCGCGGGTTTCGGCTTTGAAGGCTTCGCCCAAGCCCAAAATCGGGTCGGCGGGCGCGGCTTGGATGTGGTCGAACAACATGGAACAGCTCCTTGAACGAGGGTTGGATGAGTGGAAAATCCTTGCATTTATACTGCTATCGCCGTGCAATGGCAAGGGTTTTTCCAAAAAAGCAGCCTGCACATCCCAAAGGCAGGGTGCAGGCTGCTTTTTCACGGCAAAATTACAGCACCAGCGGCGCGAACACAAAGCCCAGCAATACCGAAAGCGCAATCGCCAGCAGCCCCGGCACGAAGAACGGATGGTTGAATACATAACGGCCGATGCGCGTGCTGCCCGTGTCGTCCATCTGCACCGCGCCCAGCAGGGTGGGATAGGTGGGCAATACGAACAGGGCGGACACGGCGGCGAAGCTGGCCACCAAAATATATGCGTTTTGCGGGTTTTCCGGTGTAATGCCCAGCGCCACCATCACGGCGGGCATCAGCGCTTTGGCGGTGGCCGCCTGCGAGTAGAGCAGCATGCTGGCAAAGAACAGGGCAACGGCCAGCAGCCACGGATAATCCGACACCAGTGTGGACGCGCCGTTTTTAATCGTGTCGATGTGCGCCGATACGAACGTATCGCCCAGCCATGCCACGCCCAGCACGCAAACCGCCGCCGCCATGCCCGATTTGAATGTGGACATTTCCAGCAATCGTCCGCTGTCCAAACGGCACGACACCACGATAATGGCGGCAATGCCCATCATGAAGCCCATAATCGCACCGTCGCGCGGCAGCACGGGTTCTTTAATCAGACCGATGGCGGGCGAAATAGCGCAGGCATACAGCACCACCGCCAGCACGCCGGCGCAGAAAATCAGCACGGAACGTTTGGCCGTGGCCGGCAGTGCGGCAATCACTTCGGCCGAACGCGGCGGCGCAACCAATCCGGCCGCCAGCCGTTCCTGATAAATTTTATCGCCCGACAAATCCAGCCGCCAAAACAGGTTCACCAGCAATGATACCAGTATGCAGGCTGCAAATGTGGTCACAATCCAAATCAAGAGCAACTTAGGATAGCTGATGCCCAAAGGTTCGAGCAGGCCGCTCATAAACACCACCGCCGCGCTCACGGGCGATGCGGTAATCGCGATTTGCGACGACACCACCGACAAACTCAGCGGCGTGGAAGGCTTGATGTTTTCGCTTTTCGCCACTTCCACAATCACCGGCATCACGGAAAACGCGGTGTGCCCCGTGCCGGCCAGCAGCGTGAGCAGATAGGTAACCGTGGGGGCGAGAAAGTTGATATTTTTGGGATTTTTGCGCAACAGGCGTTCCGCCACGCCCACCAGATAGTCCAAGCCGCCCGCCAGCTGCATGGCAGAAATGGCGGCAATGACCGACATGATGATTAAAATCACGTCATACGGAATTTTGCCCGGCGGCACGCCCAGCAGCAGCGCCAGCAGCACCACGCCCAAGCCGCCCATATAGCCGATGGAAAGGCCGCCCAACCGCGCGCCGAAAAAAATCGCGCCCAATAGCACGACCAATTGAAAAAACAACATGACTGTCATTGAGAATACTCCTGTGAAGCGTTTGTTATATTTGGAGGCGAATCATAACACTATCTGGCGCATTTTTAAAAGATTTTTGCCAATTCAAAAGCAGCCTGCACTTCCGTTTTCCGAGTGCAGGCTGCTTTTGGAGAATGCCTTATGGACATCACAAACGCATACCCGCATCCGCAGCATTATGAAATATCCAATAAATAGATAAACTTTATCAGGATGGGATAAAATACCGCATACAGTCCTTAACCATCCAACGCAGCGCCAATCCAATGAATTCAATAAAAGATGACAAATATTTAGATTTCTGCCTATTCGCCTTGTCCGCCCTGCTTTATGCCTTTTGGCACGCATTTTTCCCTTTGCTGTTGCTTTCTTTTGTTTTTCTTTGGTATCGGCGGGAATTGGCCTGGCGGATTAAGCGGGAAAAGCCCAAATTTTTTTGGGGTTTATTCAGTTTGGAGGAAGAGCCGCATCCGTTTGTCAATGTTAGATTTTGGTTTTTTGGAGTAGCTGTTACTGTAATTATTGCATTTATAATGATGCTATTTACTTATAAATATGATGATAGCGTTAGAAAAGTATTTGGAATGTTTTCACCTATATTTTATGACACAGTGGCGTATATTTATCCCGGTCATGTAAATAGCGAATTCGCGATTGTCAAACGGGCAATACAAGATGCATTGGCTGCCCAAAATATCCATACTGTTGTAACAGATGAAATTGTCAGAAATGAGTTAAATAGTAGAGGTGCCAAGAACCTTTTAAGGAATTACCATTATGATTTTGTATGCCTGACTGTGTACGTTATCATCTTTGCGCGCCCGCTGATTATGCAGCCTTTTTATCAGGCGGCAATGAAGAATCCGAATCGCCAATTTCATTGGAAAAAACCGAATTTATGGCGGATATTCATTAGTGTGTTGTTTATAGGGGTCCTTTACTATATGTTTTTCCTAATGCCGATTCATCGGGATAATTGCGCCGAAATCCATAATCGGGCGGCGCTGTTGTGCAGCAATTTGGCAACTTCTAAAAATTATATCGCGTTTCCGGCAAGGATTTCGGCTTATTGGGCATCGATTTTGTTTATGGTTCAGATGTTTATTGGTGGTTATTTGGTGGAGCAGGAGAAAGAACATGACAACGCCAGCGAGGAGTGAAAGCGGACAGGAAGCCGTCGGATTTCGTTGAACCGCTGCCCAAATCCAAAAGCAGCCTGCACTCGGAAAACCAAAGTGCAGGCTGCTTTTTCAGTGCGATTTTAATTCACTCTTATGCCGATTCGCCGCCTTGCGGCAACATGCCCGCCGCTTGCAGCGAAACCAGTTTTTTGGTCAGGAAATTCAGCGCCACGCCATATGCCGGCACAAACAGGCCGCAGCACACCACCAGCTTGAACAGATAATCCACAAACGCGATGTGGCCCCAGTTGGCCGCCATAAACGCATCATCGCTGCCGGCAAACGCAATGCTGAAAAACAGCAGCGTATCCAGTGCGTTGCCCACAAAAGTCGAAGCCGTGGGCGCAATCCACCACGATTTCAGTTGGCGCAGTTTGTTGAACACGAAAATGTCCAGCAGCTGGCCGAAGGCATACGCCGAAAAGCTCGCCACGGCAATGCGGAACACGGGCAACGCAAACACGGCCAGCGCCGACCAGCCCGTCCACGCGCCGTTTTGAAACAGCACCGACAGCGCATACGATAGCGCCAGCGCAGGCAGCATCACAAAGAAAATAATCCGCCGCGCCAGCCGCTGGCCGAAAATGCGCACGGTCAAATCGGTGGCCAAAAAGATGAACGGAAACGTGAGCGCACCCCAAGTGGAGTGCACTTCAAAGCCGTTCGGCAGCACGACGGTAAACGGAAACTGTACCAGATAATTGCTGGACGCAATCACGGCAATGTGGAACAACACCAGCCAGAACAACGCTTTGCGCTGCTGGGCGGTGGAGAAGGTGAAGTTTTTCATGAAGATTCCTTAGTTTTGGTTTTGAACAATGTCAGCGCGGGAGGATTGCGAACCGCGCGTTTGAAAAAAGGAGCGGATTATAAAGGATTTTTACGCGGAAGGGGCGTTTTTGACGATTTATTTTTATGTGCAGGCTGCTTTTGAATAGTGAAATTGGGAGAGCGGGCGCGGTTTCATTTTTCCGTCCTTGTGCAGGCAGCCTGCACCGAATCAAATCAAAGGGTTCCGTAAAAATCGATATAACGGCAATCGGGCAGAGCGCAGGCGTATGCCAAATAATCGGCGGCGGCGTGGAGCATTTGTGCCGCTTCGGCTTGAATTTCGGTTTGGGCAAGCGTGCGGATTTCGGCGGCGATGGCACGGCATTGCTCCACGGTGAAATAATTGGATGAGGTCGGATTGATGCGGCATTCGTCTTCATCGGAACCGTCGTGTCGGCACGGATACCGTTGCAGCACGGGTTTGAGCCGCTCGAAATTATGGTGCTGGATAAAGGCATTGCGCCCGTCCGCCTGTTCGCCGCCGCTGTTCAACGGGGTGATGGCATAGCCCCATTTTTCGCCATTTATGGTGTGTCGGCCCAAATAAACCGGTGTGCGGAAGATGGCGGTGATGGCGCGCTCGGTATTGCCTTGGTGCGCCTCGTATTGGTGCGCGGCTTCGGTTTCACTGCACACGGCGGCTTGGCGGATATGGGCGATTTGGTCGGCGCGGTAGGCGGCAATGGCGGCCTGCGGGCTGCCGTGCTGTTTCAGCAGTGCGAGTACGTCGGCGATGGGCAGGGGAATCTGCTGCTGCACACGGCGGGCGGCCGTGTAATCGGAGCGGTGTATGGTGTGTCGGACGGGAAGGATTTGGGCTTGGTTCGGGGGGCAGGCTGCTTTTTTAACTGCCAAAAGCAGCCTGCACTTTGTTTTACTGCATATCGTGCCGGAACAGCCTTTCGCGCGCCATCTGCTCAAACGGCGTGCCGGCGCGGCCGTAGTTGGCGAACGGGTGGATGGCGATGCCGCCGCGCGGGGTAAATTCGCCGAACACTTCGATGTATTTCGGATTCATCAGCCCAATCAAATCTTTCATGATGATGTTCACGCAGTCTTCGTGAAAGTCGCCGTGGTTGCGGAAGCTGAACAGATAGAGTTTCAGCGATTTGCTTTCCACCATTTTCACGTCGGGAATATAGCGGATGACGATGGTGGCAAAATCGGGCTGGCCCGTCATCGGGCAGAGGCTGGTGAATTCGGGGCAGACGAATTTGACGAAATAATCGTTGCCTTGGTGTTTGTTGTCGAATGCTTCCAGCACTTCGGGCGCGTAGTCGCTGCGGTATTCGGTTTTCTGGTTACCCAAAAGGGTGATGCCGTGGAGTTCTTCGGTGTTGCGGGACATTTTTGCTTCCTTGCTGACGGGTGAAATGGGGGTGCAGGCTGCTTTTGATGCGCGGCCTGAAACATGGCCAACCTTATAGCAAATACTTGTGCGGACGGCAAGCAAGTGCAGGCTGCCTGCGGGCAAAAAGCAGCCTGCACCCCGCCTGCGGATGACGGCGGCCGAATATCGGGGCATAATCCGGATAAGCCGTTTTTTCTTTTTATATAAACCAATTAAGGAGCCTTTATGTCCCACATTCACTCAAAATCCCCGTGGCTGCTGTCCGCGCTGCTGGTCGCAGTTTTGGCGGCATGTTCGCAACCGCTTCCCCACCATCCCCGTCCGATGACGGAATCGGCCGAGAGGGCTTCGATGTCTGCCGATTCCGCCGTTGCGGCCAAAGATATGTCCGTCATGCGTCTGCAAAGCGTGCGGGCGGAAGAAAGGCTCGGCACGCGCTGGGGCGACGAAGTCCAATCCAACGTGCGCCGCGTGGATTTGCGCCGTGTCAGCCAAGAGCCGTTGGCGCAAAACGTGTTGCATTATTCGTCAAAAGACTACCGTGGCCGCAGCGTCAACTCGATTTCGCTGGCGGCAGGCAGGGTGGAGCTGTCGGTGCGGGGCGACGGCCGCCGCGAGCTGCCGATTTTCCGCGACAACGGCCGCTATTACCTGCACGGCACGGACGGACAGGCATACCGCCTGATATACCGCAACAACAGCAGCCAAACGTTTGAAATCGTCGCCAGCGTGGACGGCTTGGACGTATTGTCGGGCAAACCGGGCAGCCGATACAACAGCGGTTATGTGCTGCGGCCGCACAGCACGCTGGAAATCGAAGGTTTCCGCAAAAGCGACAGTGCCGTGGCTTCGTTTATTTTCAGCAGCCCCGGCGATTCTTACGCCGCCCATTCCGACAACGGCTCGGTGCGCAACACGGGCGTGATTGGCACGGCGGTGTTCGAGCTGTACGACCCTGCGCGCCGTTCGGACGACAGCCCTGAAGCCTTCCCGGCGGACAACGGATATGCCAAACCGCCTTCACGCTAACTTTGCCAATGATTAAAAAGCAGCCTGCACTTTCCAATTTCTGAAGTGCAGGCTGCTTTTTTGCCGTTGATGCACCGTATCATGCCTCAACGGCATCGGCGCTATTGGGAATGACGGCGGAAGAAATCGGCCAGCGTCCGCACATATTCGGCGTTGCCGTCCAAGCCCAAGTGCGTGCCGCCTTCCAACAACACCAGCCGTTTGGGTTCTCCGGCCAGCGCGTACAGGAGTTGCGAATGTTTCGGGGCAATGACTTGGTCGGCCGTGCCGTGTAGGAACAGGACGGGGATGGGCGCGATTTGGGCGACATAGCGCTCGGCGGCGTAGGTATTGCGCAGCAGTAGTGAGCCGGCGAAGGGGATTTTGTCGTTGCCGATTTTGGAATAGGAAGCGAAGGTGGATTCGATGGCGACGGCGCGCACGCCTGCCTTGTTGCCCGCGCCGACCACGGCAATGGCGTTGGTGCCGCCTAGGCTCTGCCCGAACACGAGCAGCTTTTCCTTGTCCACATCGCTGCGGGTGCGGACATAATCCAAAGCGGCGTTGCCGTCGTCAAACAGCCCTTGCTGGCTGGGCGTGCCGCCGGATTGGCCGTAGCCGCGGTAGTCGAACAGGAAGACGTTGTAGCCTTCTGCGGGCAGATGGCGCACGGCGGCCCAGTGGGCGGACAGGTTTTGCGCGTTGCCGTGGAAATGGATTACTGTGGCGCGGGCGGGGCAGGCGGCGGGGTGCAGGCTGCTTTCGGCAGGGCATTGCGCGGGCACGAACCAGCCGTGCAGCGGCGTGCCGTCTTTGCTGGCGAAGCGGACGTCTTCGTACCGCAGGCCTTGTTGTGCGGGCGTGCCGTAATCCGCGTGGTCGGGATAATAAAACGCGTTTTGCGCGCAGGACGACAGGCCGAACCAAGCGGCCAGCAGCACGGTGGTGCAGAAAAGGGCGGTGGTGTGTTTCATACGGTTTCCGAAAAGGCGGGGAGCGGGTATTATGCACGAAAACGGTCCGTGTTGGCCGTGCAGGCTGCTTTTGGCAACGGAAAAGCAGCCTGCACCTTATCCGCCATTTCAAAACAAAGGAAACTTTATGAGCCATTACGACAACATCGGCTTTACCGGCATTACCGACAGCCAATCACTGGCCAACACCGTCAAGCGCGTTGCGCCGCAAGCACAAGAAATCGGCCGTTTTTATGCCTACCGCGACCCGAGCGGCGCGGAGTTGTGGATAGGCACGGCTGAAGAAGGCGGTGCCTACGCCATCGAACCATATTTTGCAGGCTGCCCGCAGCGCGTTTGGATAACCACCGTTCAGGCAGGCGAATACGGCGACGGCACAGGGTTCGCCCAAGTGTGGCAGAACGGCACGGAAGCCCAAGACGGCGAATGCACTGATGGCGATTACCCCTTCATCATGGACATTCCCGATCTTGCCGCCTTCCCTGAAAGCACCATCGGCACGGTGCAAACGGTGAAGGTGTGCGCCTTTGCACAAAGCGCGGAATGCTTTGCCGACAGTGCTGCCTATGAAGCCAGCCAGCCGGACGAAGAGCCGAAATGGGCGGAGCAATGCTTCATCCCCAGCGGCATGTTCACGGACGATGCCGAACGCCCGCGCCCGCCCGCCATTGCCTTGTTCGCCGGCTTCGTCCGCCGTGCCGAAAAGCGGGTAAACAGCTTTACCGGCAGCCCGTTTTATTACTGCGAAATCGACACATACGGCGGCACATGGAGCGCGGTGTATCCGATTGAAACCTTCGAGCGCACGCCGGAAATCGGCAGCATTATTTATGGCGAATACTGGATAACGGGACGGCTGGCAGATGCACCCGAACCCGCGCCCCCAACGGCGGAGAAACGCAGGTTTTGGCAAAAAAATGCTCGGCAAATAAGTAATAATTAAATAATTTGCTATTTTTTCCAAAGCCTGAAAGCAGCCTGCACTCCTATTTCCGCCGCCGTGCCTTATTTTTATAGTGGATTAAAATCGCAATGATACGGCGTTGGCTCGCCTTGACGTACTACTTGTACGCCTTGCGGCTCGCCGCCTTGTCTCATTTTTATTTTCATCCACTATATATCTGCTATGAACAACATGAAAAAACCAATGTCCGCCTTCTTTCTCCTTCTGGCCGGATACGCCGCAGCCCAAGCCGAAACCGCACCGTTGCGCGATGATTTTATGATTGCGCCGATTGTGTTCAGGCACAGCCAAATTCCGCCTGCCGAACAGCGGCATTATCAGGCGCAGATACTGTCCGAACCAGCCGCGCCGATTTCGGACGAGCCGCCTTTGTGGGTGTCCGACCGCGTGCTGCTCGATCACCGCGATATTCAAAGTGCCGAAGCGGATTGGGACGCATTGCGGATGCCTGCCATCGACATTACGCTGACACGCAGCGGCGCGCAGAAGCTGTACCAAATCACACGGCAATACCGCGGCAGCAGGCTGGTGTTAGTGGATGGCGAAAGCCATACCGTGATTTCCGCGCCGCATGTTTACGAACCGATTTTGGGCGGCAGGGTGCAGGTAGGGGGAACGGGTTCGTTTGCTGAAAACCCGATGCTGGCAAGGCAGATTGCCGAACACGGGGAATTTCGCGCTGAGTCGGATCGGCCGCGGGCCGGCTTCTCGTTGATGCCGGCATACCGCCGCCAACCGCCTGCCACACAGGAGTTTACCGTGTGGCGGCAGGCAGCCTGCACTTTTACCGCGCAGGATTTTTCACACATAGAGCGTACGGACGCATCGGATAATGCAGGGGAAACCATATTGCGCCTGCCGCTGAATGCGCAGGGTCGGCAGAAATACGAATCGCCCGCCTGCCTTGATGCGGAAATCGGCGTGATGGCGTTGTTGTATGGTCAGCCTGCCGAATTGGGCAATGTGAACGTGAAAGAGGACGGGCAGGCGTTTTATTTGTTCGGCGCGATAGGGAAAGACATGAATCACTATTGGAACATTTTGGCGCGGCAGGATTGAATCCGCCGAAAAAGCAGCCTGCACCCTTGGCAAACCCCGCTTCGGCATCCGTTCTATGCTTGTCAAATAATTGAAAATATAGTGGATGAAAAGACAAAGCCGCCATGCAGCCTGCACATCACAATTTCACCGCAATGCCCACGGGGCGGGTGCTTTGTTCATACGGCTCGAAGGTGATTTCGCGTGCGGTTTCATCGTATTTCAACTGCCGTGCAGGGCTGGCGTGTGCTGCAACGATGTCCGCCAGCCGCGCGCGCCGTTCTTTTTCGGGCAGTCGGTATAAGGCCAGGGCGGCCTGAAACGCGCGCTGCTGCATCAGCATGTCCTGCAAACGGGCAGAATAGGCATTATTGTCCGGCGTGGCCATGGCGGCAAGTTGGCAGCCTGCAAGGTTGTGCCAGCATGCGGGGCGTTTCCAGCGTTCGTCTACTTTCGGCTGCGGCGGCAGTTGTGTGTCCGCGGCAATGGCGCGCAGGGTTTCGGGCGTGCAGGCCTGCGCCATGGCTTGGGCGACGAGGGCGTTGGTGTGCGGCTCGGAGTAAGCCAGTACGCTGAACAGCTTGCTTTGCCGGACAACGGGCGGTTCTTCGCCTTCCAAACCGACCGTATCCAACAGCGCGCCTGCTTTTGACAATACGTTGATTTCGTGGGCAATATTTCGGTATTCGCCTTGTTGCGCGGCACAGACGTTCGGTTCGCCTGCGGGGAACGGGGCAAACGCATCGGCGCAGCTTTCAGGCAGCCTGCCCGCCCAAGACGGCTCTTCGGCCAGCATTTCCGCCGCCAGTTGCGTGTTTTTGCGGATGGCGGCGACCCCCAGCATCGGTGTCAGCATGGTATTGCCCGCACGCAGCAGCTTGCGCCCCGTCCGTATATTGCGGCAGACGCGGTTCAGGGCGGCTTCCCGTTTGCCGTTTACCCAATCCAAAGCGGCAGGCGCGGTTTGCGCGACAATGACGGACAACATGGGCGGCAGAACGGCGGATAATCCTTTGTCCATGGCGAAATCCAAATCGGGATAATCCGCCAGCCTGTCCGCATTGGCCAGCAGCACGGCGTGTTTGTTCACGCCCGCCTGAAATGTTTCGCGATGGGCGCGCACGGTGCTCAGGCAGCCTGCACCGCGGTTTCCGTCTGCCGCCGTGCAGTTCAATTCGCCGTTGTTCAGTTCGGGCAGGCGGCGGCTGCGCAGTTCGGTAGGCAGCGCTTCGTCTTTGGGCAGGTGGTTGCCCAGCTTGGCCATGATTCGGCGGCGTTCCGTAGCATCGGGAATGTCGTATGCCATCAGCCATAGCGCGTCCGCTCCCGCGCTGTCACCTTTGGGTGGCGTGCCTTGCAGCAGGCGCAGGGCTTCGGCGGCGGCAGCGGTTTCCTGCCGTTGGGCAACTTGGGGCAGCACGCCGAACACGGCCGCCGCCAAGCCGAAGACGGACAATAGGGCGATATGGGATTTTTTCATGGCATTATTCTCAAAAAAAGATAATAATTTTCTGATTTAAAAACATTTTACCAAAATATCGGGCACGCGGGCGCATGAGACCGCCTTTGGCCGCAAAAAGCAGCCTGCACATCATCGCAAAACAAATAATCGGGCAGCCGGCAGGCAAGTCCTTTATAATAGGCGGTTATTTGGCCGCAAAAAGCAGCCTGCAACCCTAAAAGAATCCAAACATATAAAAAATCCAAGAAAGACTCCATGAAATTCATAGACGAAGCCAAAATTGAAGTGTCCGGCGGACGCGGCGGCAACGGCGCAGCCAGCTTCCGGCGCGAAAAATTCGTACCGCGCGGCGGGCCGGACGGCGGCGACGGCGGACGCGGCGGCAGCGTGTTTGCCGTGGCAGACGAAAACGTGAACACGCTGGTGGAATACCGTTTCGTTAAAAAATACCAAGCCAAAAACGGCGAAAAAGGACACGGTTCCGACCGCTATGGCGCAGGCGCGGACGACATAGAACTGCACATGCCCGTGGGCACGCTCATCCGCGACGCGGACACCGACGAAATCGTTGCCGATTTGACCTATCACGGCCAGCGCGTCTGCGTGGCGAAAGGCGGCAAAGGCGGTTTGGGCAATATCCATTTCAAATCGTCCGTGAACCGCGCGCCCAAACAGTTCACCAACGGCGAGGAAGGCGAGGCGCGCACGCTGCTGCTGGAACTCAAAGTGCTGGCGGACGTGGGTCTGCTGGGCATGCCGAACGCGGGCAAATCCACGCTGATCCGCGCCGTATCCGCCGCCCGCCCGAAAGTGGCCGATTATCCGTTCACCACGCTGCACCCGAATTTGGGCGTGGTGCGCATGGACGAAAACAACAGCTTCGTGATGGCCGACATCCCCGGCCTGATTGAAGGCGCGGCCGAAGGCGCAGGCTTGGGACACCGTTTCCTGAAACACCTGTCGCGCACCGGCCTGCTGCTGCACGTGGTCGATTTGGCGCCGTTTGACGAAACCACCGACACGGCGGCCGAAGCGTTGGCCATCATCAACGAATTGCGCAAATACGACGAAGAACTGTACGGCAAACCGCGCTGGCTGGTGCTGAACAAGCTGGATATGCTGGACGAGGCGGAAGCGCAACGGCGCACGGCCGACTTTCTGGCCGCCATCGGCTGGGATTATCCGCCGCCGGATGACCGCTACGAATTTGACATGGAAACGCCGCGCCTGTTCAAAATCAGCGCGCTCACGCACGACGGCACGCAGGAATTGGTGCAGCAAATCAACCAGTATCTGAACGAAAAGCGGCGGTTGCAGGCGCAAGAGCAAACGCAGCAGCCTGCGGCCGAAACGGACGGCATTCAAACCGATATGTCGGTGTTTAAGGCCGAATAACTGCATGAAAAAGCAGCCTGCACTTTTGCAAATACCGAGTGCAGGCTGCTTTTATTGTGTGATTTCAGCAATCAATCGGCAGGCCGCCTTTAAAAGCAGCCTGCAAACCATCTTCCCTTCATACCGACACCATGACCACCATCGCCCAAGCCATTGCCCAATCGCCGCTGCCGCGCCTGGAAACGCGCCTGCTGCTGCAACACATCACCGGTCTGTCGCACAGCCAGCTCATCACGCGCGACGGCGACCTTCTGCCGCCCGAACAGGAAGCGCAATGGCGGCAGTTGTGCCGGCGGCGCGAACAGGGCGAACCGGTGGCCTACCTGCTGGGCAGCCGCGAATTTTACGGCCGCACGTTTGCCGTGAACCGCCATGTGCTGATTCCGCGCCCCGAAACCGAACACCTGCTGGAAGCCGTATTGTGCAGGCTGCCTGCCGGTGGCGCGCTGTGGGACATGGGCACGGGCAGCGGCATTATCGCCGTGTCCGCCAAACTGGAACGCCCCGATGCCGACGTGTTCGCCAGCGACATCAGCGCAGATGCGTTGGCCGTGGCGCAATACAACGCCCAAACGCTCAAAGCAGCCTGCACCTTTGCCCAAGGCTCGTGGTTTGAAGCGCAAAAGCAGCCTGCACCGCAATGGGACGTCATCGTCAGCAATCCGCCCTATATCCGAGCGGACGACCCGCATTTGGCGCAGGGCGATTTGCGCTTCGAACCCGAAGGCGCGCTCACCGATTTTGCCGACGGCCTGCAACACATCCGCCACATCGTCGCCCAAGCCCCGCGGCACCTCAAAGCCGGCGGCTACCTGCTGCTGGAACACGGCTACGACCAAGCCGCCGACATCCGCCGCCTGTTCGCGCAACACGGCTACCGCCACTGTGAAACGCTGCCCGACTTGGCCGGCCTCGACCGTGTGACGCTGGCGCAGCTTTAACCGTACACATGAGGCATGCGCACAACACAAAAGCAGCCTGCACCCGCCTTTCGCCGCACGGAAATTGAAAAAAACGCCGCGCCGCCGTACACTAAACACCCGTTTTTTCAGGAAATTGCTTATGGTAGAACTTTCCAAATTCCGCTTTAAACTCTTTTTCAGCCATTTGATTTGTTCGTGCACCGTTGCCGCCATCACCGCCGCCATCGTGTTTTTGGTGTGGCATCCCGCGCCGTTGGCCAAAGCGGTGGGCGTTACCCACATTTTTCTGCTCATGCTGGCGATTGACGCCATTCTGGGTCCCGTACTGACTTGGACCGTGGCCAAAGAAGGCAAGGCCAGGCACCTGATTCGGCTGGACATGACGGTCATCGTCATCTGCCAGCTTGCCGCCATCAGCTACGGGCTGTACAGCATTGCCGTGAACCGCCCCGTGTATATGGTGTTCGACAAAATCCGCTTCGATTTGGTACAGGCGGGCGACATTAAAGACGAAGAACTCGCCCAAGCCCAAGCGCCCTACAATACCACCAACTGGGGCGCGCCCAAATGGGCGGCCGTGCGCCCGTTCAAAGACGACAAAGAACGTTCCGACCTCCTGAACCGCGAACTGCGCGGCGACGGCGCGCCTTCCACCATCCCTTTCATGTACGAATCCATCGATTCTCCGGCACAATGGGAGCTGATATTGAAGGAAGCGCAAGGCGTGGCGGATTTGTCCAAATACAATCCTGAATCCGCCGTGTCCGCCGTGCTGCAAAGCCATCCGCAGGCCGACCGCTTCCTGCCGATGAAGGCCTACGATACGGATATGACGGTGCTGATTGACAGCAAAAACAAACAGATTGTCGATGTGGTCGATTTGCGGCCTTGGCAATAAACGCGCAAAAAGCAGCCTGCACATTGGGAAACCGAAGTGCAGGCTGCTTTTTTGGCCGATGCGGTTTATCCGTATAGCCACGCCGCCAATAAATCGGGCGATACGATGTGCAGATATGCGGTTTGCAGCAAGGCAGCCTGCACTTGGACGGCGGCGGTGTGCAGCATGCCGTCGCGGAAATAGTGCACTTGGTGTTCGTCGCCAATGCGGGTGAGCAGTTGCGCGGCCAGGTCGCGGCAGGCAAAGCCGTTCACGGCGATGATTTTGTCTTTCGGCTTCAGTCCGGCGCGTTCCACAGCGCCGCCGTTGAAAACGTGGGTTATCAGTGCGCCGTCGGCCTGCTGCGTGAAGCGTCCGCCTACATCGCAGGCAGCCTGCACCGCCGGTGGGGCTTCCGTGCCGCACGAGCCGGTTTCAGAAGCGGGCGCGGGCAGCCAATGCAATGCCAGGCCGGCCTGTTTCAGGCATTCGGCAATGGGCAAATCTTCGGTGGAATACAGCGCGCGCTGAAAGAAATCGTGCAAATCCAGCTGCGTGAATTCCTGCGCCAATTGCTGCCATTGCCCTTCGTCCGTGCCTTTTCCGATGGCGCGGTAGCGGGCGTAAAGTTGCTGCATGATGCTGTCGAGCGAGTGGGGGCTTTGGCGGCGGATGTACAAATCCAAACATAGGGCGACAATCGCGCCCTGCTGGTAATAGCTGACGATGGCGTTCGTGCTGTTTTCGTCTTGTTTGTAATATTTGTGCCATGCGGCAAAGCTCGATTGCGCCAGCGTTTGATATTGCCGCCCGCCCGTCCTTTGCACGCGCGTGAGGTTTTTCGCCAGCAGCGTCAAATAATTTTCTATGCCGATAACGCCGCTGCGCACCAAAATCAAGTCGTCGTAATAAGACGTGATGCCTTCGTATGCCCAAAGCTGTTCCGTGTACACTTCCGCATTTAAATCATACGGTTGGAATTTGGTCGGTTTGATGGATTTGACGTTCCACGCGTGGAAATATTCGTGCGCCATCAGGCCCAGCAGTTCGGTGTAGGCGGCATCGGGTTCGCGGCCGGCATCGGGTTCGCGGCCGGCATCGTGTGCGGGCAACGCCCAGCGGTCGGCGTGCAGGGCGGTGCTGCTGATGTGTTCCAAGCCGCCGTAGATTTTGTCGCCCAAATGCAGCAGGAACAGGTATTCGGAGAAGGGTGCAGGCTGCTTGAACAGGGCGATTTCATAAGCGCAGATGGTTTTGACGTCGGCGATGAGGCGTTCGCGGTCAAAATCGGGATAGTGCCCGCTCAATGCGATTCGGTGCGGAATGCCGTGCGCTTCAAAATGCAGCACTTCGATTTGCGCGCCCATTTCAAACGGATGGTCGATGAGTTCCGCGTAATTTTGCGCGGTAAACACGCGGCGGCTTTGTTGGGGCAGGGTGGTTTGGATGTGCCATGCGTCCGGCAGGTGCAGCGTGATTTCGCAGGCTTCTTGGCGACGGGCGGGGTCGGTCAGGAACAGGCACGCACCGTCGAAAAAGCCGCGTTCGTTATCCAGCAGGCTGGCACGGCAGGAGAGGTCGTTGGCGTAAACGATATAGTCGATTTTCCATTCGCCGGCCGAATCGGGCAGTCGCCAGGTGTTTTTGTCGATGCTCTGCACGGCGGCAGGTTGCCCGTTGCAGGCAGCCTGCACCTGCATAACGTGGCGGGAAAAGTCGCGCACCATATAGCTGCCCGGTGTCCAATTGGCCATTTGCAACAGGTGCAGGCTGCTTTTTTCTTCGCGGCGGTAGGTCAGCGAAATGTGCCACTGATGGCGTTCCGGTATGGCGGTAATGGCGTAGTGCAACATAAAAATCCCTATAAAATATAATGTTAAAAAATATTAATTCGCGATTTGATGTATATCAACAACGCGAAAATCCGACGCTTATAACATACCCGCATTAAAAATATGGGTATATTGGCAAAAGCATTGATGTTTTATCACTATTTGGTTTTGTAGAAAAGGCAAATATGCTTTAAAATACCCAGTTGCATTTTGGGCTCAATATTTACAAAGCAGCGCAAAATGTTAAATTAAGAAAACAATATCCGGTGCAGGCTGCCTGCAACCCAATTGTTCAGTAATAAATATCAAGCCATGCATTTGGAGACTTTCATGGAAACGCAAACTTATAACTACAAAGTGGTGCGCCAATTTGCCATCATGACAGTGGTTTGGGGTATCGTGGGGATGTTGGTCGGCGTTATCGCCGCCGCGCAACTGCGCTGGCCCGAGCTTAACCTGTCGGAAATCGCGCCTTGGTTCCACTTCGGCCGTATCCGTCCGCTGCATACCAATGCAGTGATTTTCGCATTTGGCGGCAGCGGCCTGTTCGCCACATCGTATTATGTGGTGCAGCGCACCTGTAACACGCGCCTGTTCGGCGGCTGGCTGCCTGCATTCACCTTCTGGGGCTGGCAACTCGTCATCGTGCTGGCCGCCATCACATTGCCGCTCGGCCTGACACAAGGTAAAGAATACGCCGAGCTGGAATGGCCGATCGATATCCTGATTACCATTGTGTGGGTTGCTTATGCCATTGTTTTCTTTGGAACAATTGCCACACGCAAAATCAAACACATTTATGTTGCCAACTGGTTTTATGGCGCATACATCTTGGCCATTGCCCTGCTGCACATCGTGAACAACATTTGGGTGCCTGCAGGCTGGTTCAAATCCTATCCTGTTTACTACGGCGCAATCGATGCCATGGTGCAATGGTGGTATGGCCACAATGCCGTGGGTTTCTTCCTGACCGCCGCCTTCTTGGGCATGATGTATTACTTCGTTCCCAAACAAGCCGGCCGTCCTGTGTATTCCTACCGTTTGTCGGTAGTGCACTTTTGGGCATTGATTTTCACCTATATGTGGGCAGGCCCGCACCACTTGCATTACACCTCGCTGCCTGACTGGACACAGTCTTTGGGTATGGTGTTGTCGCTGATTCTGTTCGCACCGTCTTGGGGCGGCATGATTAACGGTATCATGACCCTCTCCGGCGCATGGAGCAAACTGCGTACCGACCCGATTTTGAAATTCCTGATTGTGTCGCTGTCGTTCTACGGCATGTCCACATTTGAAGGTCCGATGATGTCCATTAAAACCGTGAACGCATTGAGCCACTACACTGACTGGACAGTCGGTCACGTTCACTCCGGCGCATTGGGCTGGGTGGGTTTTGTGACCATCGGTTCGATTTACTACATGATTCCGCGCTTGTTCGGCCAAAAAGAAATGTACAGCACCAAATTGATTGACGTGCATTTCTGGATTGCCACCATCGGTGTGGTGCTGTACATCACTTCCATGTGGGTAGCCGGCGTGATGCAGGGCATTATGTGGAGCCAGTTGAAACCGGATGGCACATTGGCGCACACATTCGTGGCCACCGTCAGCCGCACTATGCCTTACTACTTTGTACGTTTCTTGGGCGGCGTGTTCTATTTGAGCGGCATGGTCATCATGGCATACAACGTTTACCGCACTGCAATGCGCGGCAAACCTGTTGATGCGGAAATTCCTGCATTGCCGCAAACACAGCAACATTAAGAAAAGGCAGGCTACCAAAATGAAATTACAACAATTAGTTGAAGAAAAAGTCGGTTTTCTGATTGTCTTTACATTCATCACCATCAGCATCGGTTTGCTGGTACAGGTAATTCCGCTGTTTTTCACTAAAGAAGTGATTACGGCAACCGAAGGTGTGAAACCTTATTCTCCGCTGCAAGTGGTGGGGCGCGATATTTATGTGCGCGAAGGCTGCTACAACTGCCATTCGCAACAAATCCGCCCGTTCCGCGCAGAAACCGAACGTTACGGACACTATTCCGTAGCCGGCGAATCGGTTTACGACCATCCGTTCCAATGGGGTTCCAAACGTACGGGTCCTGATTTGGCGCGTGTCGGCGGCCGTTATTCCGACGAATGGCACCGTATCCACCTGCTCAATCCGCGCGAAGTGGTTGCCGATTCGAATATGCCCGCCTTCCCTTGGTTGGCACGCAATAAAGTCGATGTGGAAACAACCGTGGCTCATATGAAAGCCTTGCAACGTGTAGGCGTGCCTTATACCGACGAGGATTTCGCAAAAGTTCCAGAAGAATTGAAAGACAAATCCGAGTTGGATGCCGTGATTGCTTATTTGCAAGGCTTGGGTTTGGCATTGAAAAACAAAAGGTAAGACATCATGGATATGACTTGGGCACGGGTGTTTTTCACTGTCTGCGTATTTGTCAGTTTTGTAACGGTGCTGTTGATTGCATTCAACCGCCGCAACAAGGTCAATTATGACGATGCCGCACGAAGCATCGTCGATGACCCTGATACGCCGGATACCGAGTCAGACCGTGAGAACGGAGCATAAAATGGAATCACAATTTACTTCATCATTTTGGCATTATTACATTATTGCCATTGTGGCGTGCAGCTTCATATTTATTTGGTGGCTGCTGCTTTCACAGCATTTCCAGTCGCCGCCGCGCGAACAAAAAGTGGAAACGACCGGCCATTCTTGGGACGGCATTGAAGAGTACAACAACCGTATGCCGCGCTGGTGGTTTTGGATGTTTGTCGCCACGATTTTTGCCGCCATGGGCTATTTGGCGCTGTACCCCGGTTTGGGCGACTTCAAAGGCATTGGCTTTAACGGCAAACCTTGGAGCAGCGTGGGTCAGTATCAGGACGAAATGCAGGCTGCAGAGAAAGAAACCGGCGCTTTGTATGCCAAATACAAAAATATGAGCATTCAAGATGTGGCCAAAGACCCTGCGGCAATGGAGATTGGTAAAAACCTGTTCGGTACTTACTGTATCCAATGCCATGGTTCGGATGCCAAAGGTTCGCGCGGTTTTCCGAATCTGGTCGATACCGACTGGATTTACGGCGGCACGCCTGAAAAAATCCACGAAACCATCGCCAAAGGCCGTGTGGGCAACATGGTGGCCTGGGGTCCGATTTTGGGCGAGGAAGGCGTGAAAGATACGGCGCATTTCGTTATGTCGCTGTCCGGCCGCGAGAAGTTTGACGAGGCCCGTGCGGCGCGCGGTAAAGAACTCTTCACCGCGAACTGTGTTGCCTGCCACGGCGACAAAGGCCAAGGCACAATAGGCATGGCGCCGAACCTGACCGACAACACTTGGTTGTGGGGCGGCCGCGAAAAAGACATCATCGCGACGATTACCGGCGGACGACACAACCAAATGCCGGCATGGGATGGCTTCTTGAGCGAAGAAAAACTGCATCTGCTGACCGCATTTGTGTGGGGCTCTTCGCACAGCCAAGGCAAAGCATTGCCCACCGACACCGCACCCGCCATCGGCACGCCTGCGGCAAAAAAATAAACGCTGAAAAACGAACGGCTCGTGTTTTGCAACATGAGCCGTTTTTGTTTGGCTGAATCAAGTGCAGGCTGCTTTTGACCCATTCCAAAAGCAGCCTGCACTTTGTCGTTTTCATCAATATCAAATTAAAACAATATCATATTGTTCCTGTGAATAAGAACCTTCCACCGACAGCGAAACCGGTTTGCCGATAAAGTCAATCAGCATGGCCAGCGATTGCGATTCTTCGTCCAAAAACAAATCAATGACCGAATGCGAGGCGATAATCCGAAATTCCTTCACATCGAAGCGGCGGCTTTCGCGCACGATTTCGCGTTGGATTTCGTAGCACACGGTTTGCGGTGTTTTCAGGCTGCCGCGCCCTTGGCATACGGGGCAGGGTTCGCACAAAACGTGTTGTAGGCTTTCGCGGCTGCGCTTGCGCGTCAGTTCTACCAAGCCAAGGCTGGTGAATCCGTTTAATGTAACGCGCGTGCGGTCGGAGCTTAATGCTTTTGCCAATTCCTGCAACACGGCATCGCGGTGTTCCTGCTGAATCATGTCGATAAAATCGATGATGATGATGCCGCCCAAATTCCGCAGGCGCAGTTCGCGCGCAATGGCGTGGCAGGCTTCCAAATTGGTTTTGAAGATGGTTTCGTCAAAGCTGCGCGCGCCTACAAAACCACCGGTATTCACATCGATGGTCGTCATGGCCTCGGTGGTTTCGATAATCAGGTAGCTGCCGAAGTTCAGGTTCACGCGCGGTTGCAGCGAACGGCTGATTTCGGATTCGATGCCGTAGGTTTCAAACAGGGGGCGTTCGCCCGTGAAGCGATGTAGTTTCGGCGCGGCATCTTGCACGTATTGTTCGGCAAACGCCATCATTTTGTCGAAATTGAGCCGTGAATCGACCAGGATTTCGCGCGTGTTGTCGTTGAACAAGTCGCGCAGGACGCGTTTGGCCAGCGGCAAATCTTGATACAACAGGGTTTCGGGCGGGCAGACTTTGGCCTGCGCGACAATATCGCCCCACACGCGCGTGAGGTAGTGGATATCGGCCTGCAATTCGGCATCGGTGGCGGTTTCCGCGCTGGTGCGGATAATGTAGCCGTGGCAGGCTTGTTCGGGCAGGAGCGCGTTCAGCCGTTCGCGCAAACTGTTGCGTTCTTCTTCGTTTTCAATGCGTTGGGAAATGCCGATGTGGTCGTCTTGCGGCAGGTGCACCAAAAAGCGGCCGGCCAGCGAAATCTGCGTGGACAACCGTGCGCCTTTGCTGTTAATCGGGTCTTTAATCACCTGCACCAACACGGTTTGGCCTTCAAACAGCACCTGTTCGATACGCGGATTGGAATTGGGGTTCTGCCGCTGCTCCACCACGTCCATAATGTGCAGGAAGGCGGCGCGCTCCAAGCCGATGTCGATGAACGCGCTCTGCATGCCCGGCAAAACGCGGCGCACAATGCCCAAATAAATATTGCCGACCAGGCTGTGGTCGCTGTTGCGTTCGACGTGCAGTTCGCAAATATTGTTTTCTTCCAGCACGGCCACGCGGGTTTCCTGCGGCGTGATGTTCACCAGCACGGTTTCCGGCGGCCGGGGAATGTCGGTGGGGAGGGGAATGGTGATGAAGCTCATAAAATTACCTTAAATGAAATAATGATTTTGTTTGTTTTTGATCGGCGCGGCGCGGTATTGGGGGGTGTGCAGGCTGCTTTTGGGCTTTGGCAGTGCGTTGCAGAATGATGGTTGTTTTGTATTTTTTTGTTACCCAACAACAATGTACAAGACGGGGAAGCCAAATTTTGCTACAATCCGCACGTTTTCAAGAGGACACACATAAAAATGCTGATTACACCGCAAACCGCCGCCCCATCTTGGGACGAACCTGTCGAAATGCTGCTGGCCTGCCACGGCAAAGTACGGAAATTCTGCCACCAGCTCACGCTGCTGCCCGACTATCTGACGCACAACGGCCTGGACCAGTCGGCCTTAACCTCGATTCATCAGATTCTGACGTATTTCAACAAAGCCGCGCCGCTGCACCATGAAGACGAAGAATTGGATTTTTTCCCCACGCTGCTGCGCTTCACGCCGCACATGAAGGATAGCGTGGACGAACTGCTGCGCCAGCATCAAAGCCTGCATAGCCTGTGGGAAGCCGTTCGCCGGCAGTTAAACAGGGTTGCATCGGGGAAAACGCTGATATTGTCCAATTATCTGGTGCATATGTTTGCGGCGGGATACGAGCGGCACATGGCGCTGGAAGAGCCGCTGTTCGAACAGGGGCGGGAAGATATTCCCGAAGAGCAGCTGAAAGAAATCGGCAGGATTATGGCGGAGCGGCGGCAGCCGAAAAAGAAACCGCAGCCGCCGATGCTGCCCATGCAGCCTGCACCTGAAACGGAATCCGAAGAATAGGGCGGTGCGCCGTTTGCCTAATCTTCAAACGGCAGCCCGAAATGTTCGAACGCGCCTGCGGTGGCCACACGGCCGCGCGGCGTGCGTTGCAGCAAACCCTGCTGAATAAGGTAGGGTTCAATCACATCTTCAATCGTGTCGGTGGATTCGCCAATGGCCGCCGCCACATTCTCCAAACCCACGGGGCCGCCCGAAAACTTGTGCAGCACCGCTTCCAAAAATTTCCGGTCCATCATATCCAGCCCGGCCTTGTCCACATCCAGCAGCGACAGTGCCGCATCGGCCACCGACGCATCGATGCAGGCTGCTTTTTTCACTTGGGCGAAATCGCGCACGCGCCGCAGCAGGCGGTTGGCAATGCGCGGCGTGCCACGGCTGCGGCAGGCCACTTCCCATGCACCCTGTTCGTTCAGGTTCATGTCCAACAGCTGCGCCGAACGCGCCACAATCGTGCGCAAATCCTGCGGTTGGTAAAACTCCAGCCGAGCCACAATGCCGAAACGGTCGCGCAACGGATTGGTCAGCATGCCCGCGCGCGTGGTCGCGCCCACCAGCGTGAACGGCGGCAAATCAATCTTCACGCTGCGCGCCGCCGGGCCTTCGCCAATCATAATATCCAGCTGGTAATCTTCCATGGCCGGATACAGAATTTCCTCCACCACAGGGCTTAAACGGTGGATTTCGTCAATGAACAGGACATCGTGCGGTTCCAGATTGGTCAGTAAGGCCGCCAAATCGCCCGCGCGTTCCAGCACCGGCCCGGACGTTTGGCGCAGGTTCACGCCCAGTTCGCGCGCGATGATGTGCGCCAACGTGGTTTTGCCGAGCCCCGGCGGCCCGAACAGCAGCGTGTGGTCAAGCGCTTCGCCGCGGTGCTTCGCCGCCTGAATAAAAATATCCAGTTGCTCTTTGGCCTTGTGCTGGCCGATATAGTCCGCCAGAAATTTGGGGCGCAAGGCGCGTTCCAGCTGTTCCTCTTGGGCGGACAATTTTTGTGCGGTGATTAAACGCGGCGCAGCGTTGCCGCTTAAATTATCGTTTTCAATCATATCGTTGTCTTTTTATGATGCGCTGTCCGACAGCAGGCGGACGCTTGATTCCATCCAGCGCGCGCCAAACAGCTGCTGCAATTTCTGCACGGCCGAATCCGCCTGCATCAGCGACACGGCCTCTGCGCGCCGCTCGTTTTGCCGCCGCGTTTCGTACATGGCCGGCGTTTCCCAGCCGCGCCCGTCTTCCCAATCGACCAATTCGATGTGCAGGCTGCTTTGGTAATGCTGCGACAGCGTTTGTGCAATCCGTGCCACATAAGCCGGTTTGACGGTGTGGCGCGTGGTGTTGGCGCGGTCCACTGCCAGTGTTAGCACCGACGGCTGCAAATCCACCCAGGCCATGTGCGCCAGCGCCATTTGTGCGGCGGAAATTTCGGGCAGCTGCCCCAGTTGCCGCACAATGGCCACCCAGTTTTCGGCGCGCAAAGGCGGCAGCTCGAAAGCAGCCTGCACTTCGGCGGGCGCGTTTTCGGGCAATGTTCCTTCGGTTGGGACGGCAGGTTCGGCGGTGTTGTCCGCATGATTCAAATCGCCCGTGTCCGTATCCCATGGCACGTCATCGGCGGCGGATTCGGGGTGCAGGCTGCTTTCTTGCGGTTTGGGAAATGCTTCGTGCGGCGGCTCTGCGGTTTCAAAAGCAGCCTGCACTTTTGGCGGCGTGCTTTCAGGCAGCGGTTCTGCGTGTCGGGCAACGGATTGCGCAGTTGTGTTGTCCGCGTGATTTAAATTGGCCGTGTCCGTATCCCACGGCAGGTTATCGGCGGCGGATTCGGGGTGCAGGCTGCTTTCGTGCGCTTCGGGGAATGCTTCATGCGGCGGTTCTGCGGTTTCAAAAGCAGCCTGCACTTCGGCGGGCGTGCTTTCGGGCAGGGGTTCGGCCGCCGCGTTGTCGGTATTCGGCGTGTGTAGGCTGCTTTTTATATTGCCGCCGGCTTCAGGTGTTTTTTTTTGCGCTTCGGGCGGCGGATTGTGCAGCTGCGTGCCTTCAATCGTACCGTGCTGCGGCGTGTTTTTGGCGGCGAACGGGGCAAACGCGAGCATGCGCAGCAGCGTCATCACAAAGCCGGCGTATTCGTCGGGGGCGAGCGGCAGGTCTTGTTTGCCGTGAATCACGCATTGGTAATACAGTTGGATTTGCTCGTCGCTGAAATAGTTGGCCAACTGGGTCAGCCGTTCGCGTTCGGGGTCGTCTGCGGCCACCGCGCCGGGCACGGTTTTGAGCAGCGCCAGCCGTTGCAGCAGCATGGCCAAATCGTTCAACGCGCTGTCGAAGCCGACGGCGTTGCCCGCCATTTCCTGCGCTTTTTGCATGAGCTGCGTGCCGTCCTGCTCCATCAGGAAGGTGAGCAGTTCATATAGGTAGCGTTTGTCCACCGCGCCAATCATGTCGCGCACGTCGGTTTCCTTCACGCTGCCCGAACCCATGGCGATGGCTTGGTCGAGCAGGCTCAAGGCATCGCGCATGGAACCTTGGGCGGCGCGTCCCAAAAGGGCGAGCGCGGAGGGTTCGTACACGATTTTTTCGGTTTTCAAAACGTGGGTTAAGTGGTCGGCCACTTGTTGCGGCGTGAGGTTGCGCAATACGAATTGCAGGCAGCGGCTCAACACGGTGATGGGGACTTTGTGCGGGTCGGTGGTTGCCAGGATGAATTTGACGTGTTCGGGCGGCTCTTCCAGCGTTTTGAGCATGGCGTTGAACGCGGATTTGGAGAGCATGTGCACTTCGTCGATGATATAGACTTTGTATTTGCCGGCGGTGGGCGCGTATTGGGCGTTTTCCAGCACTTCGCGGATGTTGTCGATGCCGGTGTTGGACGCGGCGTCGATTTCCAGCAAATCCACAAACCGCCCTGCGTCGATGTCGCGGCAGGATTGGCATTGGCCGCACGGTTCGCCGTGTTGCGCGTTTTCGCAGTTCAGGCTTTTGGCCAGGATGCGGGCGATGGTGGTTTTGCCCACGCCCCGCGTGCCTGTAAGCAGGTAGGCGTGGTGCAGACGGCCTTTGTCGAGCGCGTTTTGCAGCGCTTTTACAACGTGCTGCTGGCCGACCAAATCGGCAAAGGTTTTGGGTCGCCACTTGCGGGCGAGGACTTGATAAGCTGCCATAACATAACGGTTGTGCCAAATAACAATCCGGGCATTTTAACATTTTCGCCTGCACCATGCGAAAGGTTTACTTGGTATGCCGACAAAGCAGCCTGCACTGCAAAAATCTGCCCAATCTGCCGTTTTCTGCGTACAATGGCAGTCATCTTTTCAGGCAGCCTGAGAACCGTGTCATTAAAGGAATAATAATGCGCTTTTTTTGGTTTGTGATTTTACCGGCGGTGCTGCTCGGCACGCTGGCTTCGTCTTTGCCGGTGGCGATATATGCCGCAGTGTTCGGTGCGGTGCTGATGGCGTTGATTGCCCCCAGCGATAAGGACAACGATAAGGGCAATGCCGACCGCGGCGGCGATAGCGGCGAACGGCGGCGTTATCTGTCCGACCGAGTGGACGATTTGGAATACGAAGTGCGCGAGTTGCGGCGGCGGTTGGTGGCATTGGAGCGGCGGCAGAGTATGCCGGTTGCCATGCCCGAGCAACAAGCGGCGCAAAAGCAGCCTGCAACCGTATCGCCGGTGCGCGATGCCGAGCCTGAAACCGCTGCCGCCGCTCCATCAATGGCGCGCGTTGCCGAAAGTAGCCTGCAACAACCGGCGGCGGTCCGAATGCCGGCCCCCGATGCGGCACAAAAGCAGCCTGCACCCGAAACGCCCAGCCTGCCGGTGGACGAAGAACCTTTGGTGTGGGCGGGCTACGAACTGGTACCCGAATCGCAATACGAAGAAAGAATGGCGGCGCAGCGCGACCGTGTGCTGTTCCGGCCTGAAGAGCTGCCTGCCGATAACGCAGCCGCCCATATTCCTGCGGATAAAACGTCTGCGGACAAAACCCCTGCGGCGCACACCGCGCCCGTCCAAAAGCAGCCTGCACATGCTTCTTCCCGTGCCGCCTCGGGCGCACCGTCTTCACGCAAAATCCGACCGCAGCATAGCGAACCTGCCGAGCCTAATCCGCTGCTGGCATGGTTCCTGAGCGGCAACCCGCTGCTGAAAACCGGCGCGCTGGTGCTGTTTTTCGGGCTGGCGTTCCTGCTGAGTTATGTGGGCGGCCATTTGCCGCTGAGCGTGCGCTATCTGGCCGTGTTCGGCGCAGGCGTGGCGGCGGCGGGCGCAGGCGTGAAGCTGCAAAGCAAAAAACGCGAATACGGCCTCACCTTGCAGGGCTTCGGCTTGGGCGTGATGTATCTGACCACGCTGGCGGCCGCGAAACTGCATGCGTTGATTGGTTCGGGCGTGGCATTGGTCGTGATGGTGGCTTTGGTGCTGGTGATGATTGCCCGCGCCGTGTCGCAGGACGCGAAAGTCATGGCGCAGGCTGCTTTGGTGGGCGGTTTGGCCGCACCTGTGCTGGTGGGTGGCGGCGGTTCGCACATTGTGCTGTTCGGCTATCTGGCGTTGTTGAACGCAGGCGTGGCGGCGATTGCATGGTTTAAGGCATGGCGCTCGCTCAATTTAATCGGGCTTTCCGGCACGTTCGTTATCGCTTCTTCCTGGGGCGCTGCCCGTTATCACGATGAATTGTTCGCCAGCAGCGAGCTGTTCCTGATTTACCACTGGCTGCTCTACACGCTGATTGCCTGCCTGTTCGCCCGCAAAACGCTGGAAGACGAACCGCTGGCGGGCAGCCTGAAACGCATTCCCGATAATGCTTCGTTGGAACGCATTTGGCAGACGGTAACGGCATACGGCAGCCACATCGGTATCCTCGACAGCAGCCTGCTGTTCGGCAGCGCGATAACTTCGTTTTCGCTGCAATATGCGCTGATGGACAAAGGCGGCTACGGCGCGGCGTATTCCGCGCTGCTTTGGGCGGCGGTCTATGGCGGCGCGGCACTGTATTTCGCCCGCCTGCGCGATGATTTTGCCGTGATGAAGCAGGCGTTTGCCGGGCTGTTCCTCGTGTTTGTCACGCTGGCTGTGCCGTTGGCGTTTGAATTGCGCTGGACGGCGATGGCGTGGGCGCTGGAAGCCGCGATGGTGTATTCGTTCGGGCTGATTCAGCGGCAGCCGCAAACGCGCGTGGTCGCTGTCGGCGTGTACGGTTTGGCGGCCTTGTCGCAACTGAGGGATTTGCTGCGCAACGCGGGCGAATCGGCCGACGGCGCGCTGCTGAACGGCTCGTTTTCCGGCGCGTTGATTGCGGCGGCCAGCGGCGTGCTGATGTATTGGGCATGGGCGAGAATGCGCCGCGAAGACAGCGCGCTGTGGGAGAGAAACGGCGTGTCGGCGGTGTTGCTGCTCGCCTTAATCCACGCGGTTACCCTTCCGATGCTGGTGTTCGGCCGGCTGGGCTGCACGCTGGCGCTGGCGGTGTATGCGTTGGCCTTCGCGGCGGCGCAATGGCGGCAGAAGCAGCCTGTGTTCAGCGGCTTTTCCGCCGCGTGCGTGCTGATTTCGTTTTTATGCAGCCTGCACCTTGTGGCGCCCGAAAAAATCAACATCGATATGGCGCTGACGGGCACGGCCATTCTGTATCTTGCCACCGCGTTCATGCTGCACAAAGCCCGCTGGCAGCGCGAAGAACCGCAGTTCGGCAGTGGCACGCAGTTGTGCAATCTGGGTGCAGGCTGCCTGATGATGGTGCTGGCGTGGGTGGAATGGCAGAATGGCTTGGGTTCGCTGGCCCGCATTTTCAACATGGAATACGGCTGGGCGTGGGCATGGTTTGCGTTTGCCGCGCTGCTGCTTTTGGGCGCGCGCGGGTCGTGCTGGCGCGAAGGCGTGCAGGCTGCTTCTTTGGCGATGTGGCTGTTTGCTGTTATGTCGATTGGCCGATATGCCGATATTTGGGCGATAGAAGTGCCGCTGGCAGGCAGCCTGCTGATGTTGGGCTTCAGCGTGTTGGCCGCCTTGTCTGCCCTGTGGCAGCCTGAAACGCGCCATCCCGACAGTGAAAAACTCATCGGCGTTGCTCCCGTTGCCCACGTTGCGCTGCTGCCCACTTATATTCTTTTGTGGACGCAGTTTTCAGGCAGCCTGGCCGAAGCCCATTGGCCGAACGCCCTGCCGCTGGCCCGTTTGGCCATCCCGTTTGCCGCATGGCTGGCGCTCACCGTGTGGCGCGACCGTTTCGGCGAACTGCGCGGCATTTACTGGCGTTGGCACAGCGCTTTGCTGGCCGTGTACGCCGCGTTGTGGTTCGTGCATGCCAACTTCGCCCGTCCACCGCAGTCCGATTTCCCTTATTTCCCCGTATTCAATGCCGTAGAAATCGGCAGCATTGCCGTGCTGTATCTGCTGTACCGCTGGCTGGGCGCGTGGTTGCCCGAAAGCAGCCTGCAGGCCGACGGGCGGCGTGTGGTGGCAGGCAGCCTGCCCGCGCTGTTCCTGCTGCTGTTGAGCGGCGGCGTGATGCGGCTGTGGCACATCTTCGGCGGCGTGGAGTGGCGGCTTGACCACTTGCTGGCTTCCTTCGGCGTGCAGGCCAGCCTGTCGATTGTTTGGGCGCTGGCCGCCATTGTGCTGATGGTGTCCGGCAACCGCGCCGCCGACCGAACCCGCTGGCTGGTTGGCGCGAGCATTATGGCCGTGGTGGTGCTGAAACTCTTCTTTGTGGAACTGGGCAACAGCGGCGGCATCGAACGGATTGTTTCCTTCATCGTCGTGGGCCTGCTTCTGCTGCTGGTCGGCTGGTACGCGCCCGTGCCGCCGAAGGATAGGGATTAGGGCGAAAGCAGCATTGCCCAAACGCAAAAGCAGCCTGCACTGTGGTTTTCAAAGGTGCAGGCTGCTTTTTATTGTGCCGACATATGTTCCAATGCCTCCCCAAAATAATCCGCCACCGCCCTTACGCTGGGGCTGCGGCGTACGTCTTCGTGCATCACCAGAAAGAGTTCCGCCGGGAATTCGGGCGGTGGCGCATCCGGATTGGGTGAGACGGGATGCAGCCTGTCGGCAGGGAAAACGGCGAAATCGGGCAGGATGCCGATGCCGATTTGTTCGCACACGGCTTGTTTGACGGCGGCGAAGTCGTTGCTGGCGAAGGAAATGTCGGTATCTTCGCCGATTTGTTCGGCAAACCAGCGGGAAAAGCGGGTGTTTACGGCAATTTGTACAAAACGCCAGTCTTCGCGGCGTGTGGCTTTCAGGTAGCCTTCATGGCCGTAAATGCGGTAGGAGAAATGGGCGATGCGGCGCACGGCAAGGTCGTTTTGGGTGGGGCGGACGAGGCGCAGGGCGATGTCGGCTTGGCGGCCGTGCAAGTCGGCGAGTGCGGCATCACTTTGAATGATAAGGCGTATATCGTTGTGTTTGCGGTAGAAATCGGCAATGTAGGGCATCAGCAGGAGTCGGGCGACGAATGGCGGTGCGGAAATGACGACGCTGTGCCGCAGCTCGGCCTGTTCGCGCGCGGTACGCTGCAACATGCTCATATCTTTGCAGATTTCGCAGGCATGGCGGTAAAGCCGTTCGCCTTCGGGGGTGAGCAGGTAGCGTTTGCCGATGCGGTCGAACAGGCGCAGGCCGAGTGCGTTTTCCAGCTGGGCGATTTGCCGTGAAACGGTGCTGTGCTGCACGCCCAAGTGTTCGGCGGCAGCGGTAAGGGTTTGTTTTTCCACGAGGGCGGTGAAGTGGCGGATACCGTTCCAGTCCCAATCCATTATTGCCTCCTTTGTGCATTTTTTATCTGTGTTTGCTAATTTATCTTATTTCCGTGTTTTTATAAACGGTATAAACTGCGCAATATGGATTTTTTGAGGGGAACGAGATGAAAAAACTGCCGAAAAAATACGCGGGCGTGCTGTTTTCTTTTTACGCTTCTGCGGTGATGGTGCTGATTGTGAGTGCGGTGCTGGTGGCGCTGAATACCGGTATCGATGCGGGCTACCCGCTGCGCTTGTTGAAATCATATTTGATTACTTGGCCGGTGGCATTCGCCAGCCTGCTCGGCGTGCGGCCGTTGGTGGTGAAATGGGTGGCGGCTTCGGTGGCGGATTGAGGCTACCTGAAAGCGCAAAAGCAGCCTGCACTTGGAAAATTCAAAGTGCAGGCTGCTTTTTCATTGCCGCTACCATGGCGTTTGCCTTGAAAAAACAACCGAATCGCCCAATTATCCAAATATCTTTTCAAACAGCCCGAAACTTTGCCATAAGGAATCTCCCATGAATCCGGTCTTCCAACCCTACACCTTCAACAACGGCGCCACCGTTCCCAACCGTCTCGCTGTCGCCCCCATGACGCACTTTGCTTCGGATGAAAACGGCCACATCACCGACCAAGAGCGCACGTTTCTGCACAACCGCTTCAAAGGCTTCGGCCTGTTTATCACCGCCGCCACGCTGGTGCAGGCCAACGGCAAAACCTTTGAAGGCCAGCCGTATGCCATAAGCGAAGACGACCTGCCCAGCCTGCGCGAAGTTGCCCGAATCGCCCAAGCGCAAGGCGCGAAAGCCATCCTGCAAATCCACCACGGCGGCCTGAAAGCCGAATTTTCCGCCGACATCGTCGCCCCGTCCGCCGATGAAGCCACGGGCGCGCGCGAGCTGACCGCCGCCGAAATCGAACAACTCATCGCCGCCTATGCCAATGCCGCCACCCTCGCGGTGCAGGCTGGTTTTGATGGCGTGGAAATCCACGGTGCGAACGCTTACCTGCTGCAACAATTCGTGTCCGCCCAAACCAACCGCCGCACCGACG
>ERZ773054.362-NODE-362-length-36441-cov-20.553015_pt1 | contig 36441 bp, 34 predicted proteins | sample MGYA00580630_ERZ773054 | MGnify/ENA primary metagenome ERZ773054 (study PRJEB29015, sample SAMEA2737994) | human oral metagenome | biome: human oral; feature: human-associated habitat; material: dental | place: China | collected 2115 ... | reverse complement strand
TTCAAATAAGACCAAATGTAAAGCATAATCCCTCCATTTTCTATAACAATAAAAAGGCACTGAAGAGTACTTTTATACAGAAAAGAGCGCGCAAATGCACGCTTTATTAAGAATATTATAGCAGAAATATGAAAAATCGTAAAGACTGACACTGATATCTTTTCTTTCAATCTATATGATACTTTAAGAATATAGCACTTACAATGATTTCTTACACTCTAATAAAAAAACAATTACAAAAAAGAACCCGAGAACTATTTTGTCTCAGCTTTTTTTGTAGCCATGAGACTATTGTCCCAGACTCTTGGTGGGAAATGAAATCATTTTCCACCCTATTTCGCTTTTTGACATTGTTCAAAACCTTGCTACACTGGGATTTCGCAATGTAATTGCGTACCCTTATTATTTAAGAATTACTTCAAATTGTTTCACCATTGTATTCATCATGAGTACCTCCTATTTAATAGATATTTTTTGTCAGATTGTAACCCTGACAAGTTCAGTATAGCAGAACAAAAGAGATTTTTACTGCAGAGTCTTTAAATGTACGATTTTCATCACGAAACGTATTTTTTCATGATTTGTAACCATTCATTTTATTTTAATTATAAACCATAACATAAGAAAACGAGTATCTCCAACTATGGAATACTCGTTTTTTTTGATAGTTAGAAGTGGGGTTTTGCCTAGCCTCTATGTAACATGCTCAAAACTTTTTAAAATACATTACTATTAAAAGAGCTAATAACCTAATGAAGTGTCAAATGTTGCTAACTCCACTTATCTTCAAATTTAAATAGACACATTATTGGAGTTATCAGTAAGAAAAAATCTAACCAATTTAGATAATTCATAATATAGGATATTATACCAGCCATAACGAAAAGGTACAAAGCTGTACGATATCCTCTCTTTGGATTTTTATCAGCCTTAGTGTTAAAAATGATGTACACACAACAAATTGCAATGAGTATAAGTTGAATCATAGTTTCATTTAACATATTAACATCCATTCCTTTTTTTAAACTATTTTGGGGGCCTCAATCCATAAACTACAAAGCCACCTACGATAGCCCCCCTGTTGCGCAAATCAATTAAGCTTGAGGGCCTCCAGCAATACAGGATTGTCCTGCCTGAAATGCACCCCAAAAGTTAGACAAAATATATTAGCTTCTAAAAATTATATAGTGGGCAAAATCACTGTAGGAATTATGAAGCCTATTTAATTGTTTACCTTTGACAAATCATGAGATTGTACAAAAGGTTCTCTTCTACTCTCAAGACCTCAGTGAGCATAATGATTCTATCGACTCTTACTCTTTCATTTTCAATGAAAAAACCATCTATAGACTCATCAAAGCAAGGATAGATTTCCCTAACTCACTACAATTCACAAAAAATCAAAGAGCCCACCAAACTTTCGTTTAGTGGGCTCTTGGTGGGGAATGAAATCATTTTCCACCCCATTTCGCTTTTTGACATTGCTCAAAACCTTGCTACGCTGGGATTTCGCAATGTAATTGCGTACCCTTATTATTTAAGAGTAACTGAAGCGTCGTTGCTTTAGTTGTTCTCACACAGCTATTTTTTACTTGGTTTCTTTACTTGGCGGGATTGTGGCGGGATTTACAGTTAATCCCAGCTCTCCTAAAACCTCTGTTATCTCAGCACCACCAGAGACAACTTGTCTATCATAGAAATGAGAATATGTGTTTAGTGTTGTAGCTTTATCCGTTCTTCCTGAACGAGCCGAGACATACAAAACATCTTTTTTTAGAATGTTTATCATAAATGAATCATGACTATGACGTAGACCTTTCCCAGTAATAACCGGAACCTTAGCCACTAGTGCATGCCTTTTTAACATTCGACTTAAGGTAGATTTGTTCATGGGAGAGTTAAACCGTGCTAATACAAAATTATCTTCTCTATTATACACTTGTACAGTTCTCCAATTTTGCAACACTTTAACAGTTTCGTCATCTATTTCTAAGAAACGCATGCCTGCCCTAGTTTTTGTCTGCTCTTTTCGAACGTATTTCCCATTCCCTTGATATTCAAGGGTAGATTGAATATGAATAACCTTATTTTTAAGATCTATGTCTGACCACTTTAAACTAAGACCCTCAGAGACTCGCATCCCCGTCATAAAATAAAGCCAGATAGCCGTATAAAACTGCCTTTCTTCATAAACTGTCAGATCAAAAGTTTTTAATACCTTATCAAGTTCCTCCACAGTCCAAAATTCAGTTTTCGGTTTTTCTCCTTTAGGATTGTCTAATTTTCTACAAGGATTATTCTCGATGTATTCCAAGCGCTCTGCATAATTTAAGCACTTCTTCAGCTTACACCAAAGCCCTTTTGCGTAGTTTGGAGAGTAGTCTTCCATTAAAGTTAATCTAAAATCTTCGCATTCCCGAACATTGATTTCAGACAATTTCTTGTCAGCAAAAACTTCAATAAAAGTCTTATATTGAGGATAAGCTGTTTGATAGGTTACGGACTGAACAGTTTTCTTATAATAAGGCAAATAAACATCTTCCATAAATTTTGAAAATGGAATATCTAATTGTGGTCTTTTTGCACTGCCACTAGCTATTTTAGCATTGTATTCAGTTCTTATCCTACAGACTTCGTCAAAGGCTTGCTTTTCGGTTTTAAAATCAATTCCAAATTGATCCTTATAAGATTTTATTCTAATCCGTTTTCGGTCACCTGTAGTTGGATCTACGCTGAATTCAACTTCATAGTAAATTTTTCCTTTCTTATTTCGACTTACGCATTTATATTTTTTACTCATTTTGTTCCTTTCTTTCAGAAAGCAACTTAAAGCCGAGTAATTCTTCTACAATATACGTAGGAGCTAAATTAAGACGAGAATTGTCAAAAGGTGATTTACCTAATTCTACCACATTATTTGATAAAGCTCTAGATTCTTCAAATTGACGAATAGCAATTAACTTTGCTTGTCTTATAATATCCCGTGCCGTATGTTCAGGGAAACCTAATTTCATTAATTCTGTATGATTTATTGTTTGCATCATCTCTTCCTTCTAATTCTTAATTACAGAGATTTCCATCTTTTGATAAGGTTTAGAATAGTTCAACAAATTAGATCATTAGCCAAAAGCCTTAACCTACTTTTCTCTAAAATAATTGTACATTGCATAATAGTCAAAATCCATCTTAACGCCAGTTCTTCCATTACGATTTTTTAAAACCACTAACTCAATTTCTCGTGGATTTTTCGATTTAGCTTCATTAACATCAAAATTTGCTGGTCCAGTCCCCTTAAGTTGTAGTCCAATCAAAACATCGCTAGAATACTCGATGGCTCCACTTTCCTTGAAAGACTGCATGCTTACAACAGATTTGTAGTTTTCTCTATTAAAAGAAGAAATAGCAATTACTGGTGTTTTAAAGTCTCGGCTAATCCTTTTCAATTCTATTACCGATCTATCTGTGTTTTGTTTTTCAGTTAATCGTTCATTCACCGGGTATAGAATCTGTAAGTAATCAATAATAACGATAGGTACTTTTCCAGTGTATTTGATATGCTTTTCCACAGCACTTCGAATACGATACACATCAATAAGTCCAGTACCTTCGACAATGTAAATATTTTTGCAGTATTGAGAGTAATTTTCTCCAGCTTTATTAATCAAATCAATCTCTGGGTTGCTGTAACTTGAATATCTACTCCCCTCAGTAATTCCTCGTGCTGTTTTTGCATTTCTGATATCACTATTAGATGCAAGAGATTCGATAACAGTATGGCGACTAATACTTTTACTAATAATTTCCCATCTAGACATTTCAAGACTAAAAATCAAAACATCTGTTCCCTGTGCTGCAATTTGATCAGCAATCTGAGTTACAAAGGTTGTCTTTCCAAGGGAGGAAATTGCACCAACACAATATAAGCCTTCGTAAAGACCACCTTCCAATAGATCATCTAAACCTTCAAAATTTGTTTTAATACATGAAGTATTAGAACCGTTCGTAATACCATTAAAAAACTTTGGAAGATGATTAGCTGTTGAACATTCAAGATACCGCTCTTTTTCACTCTTTGTTTGATTGATTGCATTTTCTACCATTTTGTTAAATACTCCTTTATTTTTCACTAACATTTCGTTAGGATCTTTTACATCATCAATAGTTAATTTGAAAGAAATATATTTTATTTTCTTACTTCTAAATTGCTCTGCTAATTTTAGTTCAGCCTCTCTCCCCTTTTCGTCTTGGTCCAATGAGAGAATGAATGTACGATCAATTTTTAGATCAGAAACAAGATTAATTAATTTATTTATATTTCCAATACTACCAAGTCCTACTGCCTTTCCACCAACTTCAACGATGCTCATGGCATCTATTTCGCCTTCTACAATAAAAATTGGATCCGTAGATTTTTTGAAGAGTTCGCTTTTATTAAAAAGATCGCTCCCTCCCACTTTCTGTTTCATATAGTTCAATTGAGGTTCGGGTACAATATCTCTTGTATCACGAGCAAAATAACAACTTTCACTTAAAGGAATAATTAACCGAGGTGTTTCAGGAACATTAGGATTAGTCACATGGGGATGCTTCCATTTTTTTACGTAACCAACTTTAAACCGTTGGACTGTTGAAAAACTCAACCCTCGTTTAAGAAAATAGTCAGTTTCACAAAGATGCTTTATTGCCTCATTATAAAAACTTGAATAATTATCTTTTTTCTCTTCTCCCTTTAAAGGAAAAACAGCATTGTAATTCAAATATTCACTCTTCTGGTAATTGAATCCATCACATTCAGTTGATAGATTAAACAACTCTCTGACACGCTTCAATTGATCCTTAAATTTATCAAGTCCTTCTACATAGCCGATAAGATCAAAGATATCTCCACCTCTATCGCAAGAGAAACATTTCCATTGCGTTTCATCGTAAATGTGAAAAGCACCAGTTCTGTTTCTTCCTTCACCACTGTGGCAAAGAGGGCAAATATATGCTCCCTTACCACCTTTACGACTTTGTTCGGAGATTTGATCAATGTATGCTTTCAAATAAGATTTTTCTTCTTCAAACATATTTGTACTCCTTTTTTCATTTCCAGTAAAAAAATAAAATCCGGATTTTTTTCTTTACAGGCAAAATTATAGCATTGCCTTCAAGACGAAAATTGAAGGCATACGCTGCTTATTAATATTATTAGTATTGAAAATCAGAAATACTAATAATATCAGTGATACCAAGTATCAAAATTTTTTTAGCAAATTCAACATACCCCAATTTTTAATTCAACATACCCCAATTTCTAATTCAACATACCCCATACATAAATCCCGATTTAAACGTAGCAAATCGATAAATCAGTGAATTTAAATCCCTGAAACCTTAAAATGAACCCTATATTTTTTAAATTCAAAAAAAGAATCCATCTTTATCTGTTTATCTGATAAACGTTCACAATTTGGATTACAGTATTCCCAACTAACTAGGATTTTATCATCGGCTAGTTTATCAAGTGAATTAGTTAAGCTATCCTCAATTCTTGAACGCCATCCACCTTTTTTCAATCTAACTTCTTCTATTGCTGGAATTTTAGGACATACATTCAATAGAGATTCAACTGATATGACTTCATGAATTTTTTTCTTTCTATTATTATTGATACTTTGATGATAGACTAGTTTCTTTGCTAAAGAATAAACATTTTTACTACGTTCATCAATTTTAAAAAGTCTGAGAGGGAAATTACTAACATAAGATGTAATTAAATATCTAACGAATTTTTCAGTCAATTGAACTGTATAAACTCCTTTTTTGCATTTGAATTCCTCAATCAGTTTCATTTCTTTGAATTCTTTGATTTCCGATTTTCTCTTTTCTGCGGTACTAATAGAAAGATCGTTTAGCAAGCTTAATGCCTCTTCAATGATACGACGTACATTTTTCTTCGTTGAAGTACTTTTTGGATTATTTTTCCCCATCAGTTCTGCATACTGTTTAATTGAAAATTCAACAAAGCAGTCAACAGCCTCTTCTTCACTTAGTTCATATTGATTCTTCTTCCCTACAAGCAAAATTAATAAATCTAACATCTTCAAAACTCGGAGTTTGAAATAATCTTTGTTAGCATCAAAGTTTTCAATATGAATCGTACCAGTCCCTAAATGAATAGAAGTTCGATTAGTGATCGGATCCCTTACTTTGTCAACTGTTTTCAAATTAACAGAAGGTAGCGAATTTATAGTCGGTGCATTTAAAATCTTCTCGATTTTCTTGTTTTTATCAATAGGCATTGAATAACCTCTTTTTTATTTATTTGAAAAGATTTTTGAGGGCATAAAAAAAGAGTTGTTAGCTTGTTCGCTAACAACTCTCTTGCTCTCAATAAATTTTTTTCTTTCCATACTAATAGTCTGCCATTTTTTGATAAAACTAAAAAAAAGAAAAATCAAAAAAAGTCGCGTTTTTAATTTTTCATATCCCCAAAATTGATCTATTTTTTACTAAAATCTAAAAAGGACACTTTACAAAGTGCCCTTTAAAATAGCGGGAATAGCAATATTTTAAGGATGATAATACACATTATAAAATCTTCCATATAGGATTTAAATTTTTTTTTGAAAAAATTTTACAATAATCAAATTGAAAAATATTTTTTAATTTCATCCCTAGGATTATAGTTCCAACTGAATAACACTGATTCATTTCTATATAGATAGACAATTTGTACAATTATTAATGATTTTATATCAAAAAAAATCCTTTTTTTCTAATTCATCGTTATTTTACTAATTCCGAAAAACCATTTGTAATGAAAAAGAATGCTGATAAATCAACATTCTTTTTATGTTATTTTTGAACAAAATGGTGCGATTTGACTGTTTAGCTACCAATAAGATACCACAAATTTAAGAAAGTCTTTCATCTTAAACGCCAAATTCAATGATTTCTCTTGATATTTCTTCATATCTATCTTCTTTTAAAAGAGGTGATTCAACTCTAATCTTACAATAATCTCCATCAATTCTATATAAATTTTCTCTGATTACTGAAAAGAAAGTCTGAGTCTTTAATGTCAAAAAATATGAACCTATAGCTCTAAACATTCTCTCTTGTGATATTGTATCAATTTCATTCTTTACGAAAGAGTCAATAGCAAATGGAATCTTAAATTCACTGTTACTTGCTATTAAATTCATATAAATTAGGTATATTGCTAGCAAGTCCTTATTTAAGTTAGTTCCACTTCCTTTTAATTTTTTATAGTCTCTAAACTTTCTGTCAGATAATCCATTGGACTCAAGTAATGAAGATAAATTATTTTTCAAATCTTCATAATCGCCTTCAAGACTATTGATATGATGTCTTAACTCACTCTGCAAATCTCTAATATCGTTATTTAGTTGGGTAATTTTTTTATCTAGTATTTCTTTGGCAATAGATTCTTTACGGGCTAGTTTTCCTAATTCAACTAAAACAGATTGACTAATATAGTCTTCTATATCTTTTATTTCCTTTATTTCATCAATTTTTCTTTGATATGCAGCCACTTTGTCGCTTAATTCATATAATTTACTCTGTTTGTCTATTAGTGATTCTTCTAACAGAGAAATTCTCTGGACTAATGATTCCTTCAGAGAATTGATAGCTAATCTATTATCCTCTAGTTCTAGTCTTGTTAATGATTGCTCTCTGGTTAAATATGAATGACAATATGAGCATTCATACTTAATATCTTCAAAACGCTTACTTGTATCTAGCAATAGGAGTTCTAGTTCATTTTTATCTTGTCTATGTATATCTAATTCTAGCTTTGTTTTTTCTATACCCTTTGTTACTTTTTGAATTTCCAAAGAAATTTCATTTGTTTTCTTAATATAGTAGTCAATCTCTATTTTTAACTCTTTAACATCTTTAGGTAAAGATTCTACTATTTCATTTTGTTCTTGATAAGAATTATAAACCGCTTCAATTTGACTAATGTTCTGCAAAAGCGACCTGCTATTGATGCTAAAATCCTCTTTTTGATTTTTCATATTATTTAGCTCTTCATTTGATATTCCTAAATAATAATCAATTAGTTCTTTAGGGAAGACATTTGCCGGATACTGACCTAGACCATCAAAAGTTTCTTTATACAATGTTCCACTCCAACCTTTATCTTGGTCTACATAAAACGGACTCATAAGAGCATCGACATAGGCATATTGTGGTTCATATTGTACTTTAGAAGTTAATTTTAAAGACATGCCTAATTTAATCTGTAACCACTCTGAATAATCTCTGAAATTTTTAAAAACAAACGAATCTTCACTACTTTTTATACTTATTACTTTGTTGTGTCTTTTAATGATATACGATTCTCCATTAATGTGCACATAAAGTTGAATAATGTATTTTTGTGGTTTCCAATCTTTAGGAAAGGAGGTTAACTGACAACCAAGTCCATAATAGATAGATTTAACTAAGCTAGATTTCCCCTGGCCATTTTGTTCACTAATTATCAAATTAGGACCTTCATTAAATTCAAAACTATTGGCTTTTTTATTTTCATAGTCAACTATACTTATTTTGTTAATGATTAATTGGTTCATTGGCAACTCCTTCTACAATATCACAATATGCTGAGATAATGATTGCATATTTCGTATCAGATTCTAAGGGGTTTAAAATGTCACAAAATTTTATTTCCTCAGCAATTTCAGTCAATTTTTTAGTTTCAAGTCTATGTATATCACTCTCCAACAGTCCTATGACTTGTCTTTTTTTATACATATATTGTTGTATGATTTTCACCTCTTCTTTTTTTATTTTTGCTTTTACAAAGGATGTAAAAGGAAATTTATCTAGTTCACTTTCAAACAAAGCCTTTGAAGAAATTTTTTGCAATATAGGTTGAAGTTCAATTGCTGAGATTCTTTTTAATTTTTTATCATCTTCGTTTTCTATTATATATTCTGATTTCTGTTTAATAAGTCTATCTAACTCATCTAAAATTAAATCGTCTCTTCCATCTACTGAGATGCCTTGATTAATCAATTCACCTTTTAAATATGTTCTTGCTTCTAAATAATCATTCTTAAAGCTTGTCTTCACTAAAGAAAAATTAGCTAGTTTTGTGCTAAAGCTCTCATCTAGTTGTCCAAGAATGTAATCTGTTTGTTCTGTGCTTAATTTCAATGAATGCTCAAACAACTCCTCAGAAGTATTCTCTTCCATTTTTGATAATTCTGTTTCTGTAAAATGAAAAACAACAATTTTATATTTTGAATGTCCATCTTCCGGGGTTAAGTGTTTCTCAAGAATAGAACATTTATCTTCATGTTTTTGTAATAACTTCTTTAGACCTATTCTTTTCTTGCCTTTCACCTGTATGTAAGCATGATAATTATCATCATATAATACTTCAAAGTCATCGTCAGATTCAACAAAAATCTCAAAATTATTCTTAGTATAATTTCTAATCGCTGTTAGTGAAATGACATGATTTTGATAATTAAAACCCTTTTGAGCTATCGCACCACCATTATCTCGAACCATATTCTCCTCCTAACATGGTTAATCTTATTTTATAAATTCTTCAATCAAATACTTTATTTCTTACTGTTGTTTATCAGAAAGATTATATCGTTTTAGCAAACTAACAATACCCTCGAGGCCATCATCACGTCCTTTTAAAATTTCAAAAGATGCTCCGAAAAGATCAGCTAGTTTTTCTACTGTTTCATCTTTTAGGTTTCTTCCTACATTTTCCCATCTAGCATATTGAGCTTGAGCTACACCTAATTTTTCAAAAACTTCTATTTGAGTAAGTTCTGCATCTAGTCGGGCTTTTTTTATATTGTCTTATAACATTTTAAAATTCCTTTCACTTTTTCATCGGCTTATAGCCAAAATGATTGACTGTCCTGGCGTTCATTTCCGCGATTCTCCCATCGTTTAATAAATTCCTTCGCTTTTTTCTTTTGTTCAGTTATATTCATGTCAAAAAATACTTCCTTAATTTATAACGTTATTATACCATATTTAGTTATTACTTTATGCTACTAAATATTAATTAAATCTTCTGTTCTTTCTGTAAATATAAAAATAAAGCCTCACAAGAAAGCTTCTATTATGAAGTTTCTTGCAGGGCTTCTTTTTTTACGAAGTTTCAACTTTATATAATAAATAAAATCACAAAGATCCATAAGAAATATAGACTAACGTTTAATATTACTTCTTTTAATAATTATCAATAGGAAAATGAAAACAATAGAAAACATCACAATAATGAAGAGAGGAAATTCTATTTTATTTCCATTCGTTTTTATGTTATTAATAGATTCTTTTGTACCTGTTTTATTTACACTTTCTTTGCTACTTTTCGGTTTTATTGAATCATTTTTCTCACTATCTCTATCTTTTTTAGTGTCTTTATCATTTATATTATTTTTACCAGAACCTAGCATTCCAGTCTGAGATCCTATTGCTTCTTGATAGTATTGATTCATTTCATCTTCACTAAAATTCCCTTTAAGGAAACTACCGTCTTTTCTTTGAAAATCAACCAATCCATAATATGCAGATAAAAATTTTTTATCCCCCTCCATAACAACAAAGCAAGGTATTTCTGCCTTTGAGGGATTTTTAGTGACCCTTTTTACCATATAAGTAGCTTTTTGTTTTGTCGTGGCTCTAGGACTTAAATTTTCAATATATGTTCTTATTCTATATTCACCCACTGGAACACTTGTTTCTTGCATCCAATTATTTTCAGGATTAATTTTTAATGTTTTAACAACCTCTTCGGTATCTGCTTTTACTACAAGAACGACTACTTCTAACTTATAACCTTCTTGGGCAATCCCTTGTACAACAAGAGGTCCTGTTTCTTCTGCGTACACATTAGATATCTGAAATGAAAAAAATAATCCTAAAATCGTTATTACTATCTTCAATAATTTTTTCATATTATTAATCCTATTTATTCCGAATTCTTCATATTTTGAATCAAGATATCGATTTCTTTTATCTCGTTAATTAACTCTGAAAACGGATCATCTATAGTATTTTTTTTACTTTCATAATAAGCATTCCCTAATGTCAAAATTAATTTTTCACGTTTTTTATTCTCTTTATACAATTGAGTATTTGTTTGAATTGATTGAGTTAATTCCTTTGTTTTCTTTCCAGCTTTAGAACTAACTTCAAAAAATTTTTCTGAGATATCAGATAAAAAGGATTTTTGAAGATTATTACTGTTAATTTTTGAGCCGCAGGAAACACAGTATTCACTTATTTTGAAGTTTTTGGTGCCACATTTAGCACAAAAGCTATATTCTTCCCTGACCTCACTATTGTATGGTGGGACATATTCTTCACCGTGACTATTATTGTTTGGTGATACATAATCTCCATCAGGGATAATATTTTCTGAAGTTTCCCTTTTTACTTCAACTTCAACATTCATCTTTTCTTCTGGTTCTCCGATACTATTAACGACACTTTCTGAAATAGGAGTCGTTTCAGCATTTATATTTTCTACTTCAAACTCATTATTTTTCTTTGCAGTAAAAAATTCCACTGGACTTGGTTTGCGTTTAAATTTTTCTTCAAATTGAGATAGCCATTCTTCTTTATTCATAATCTCACACCCCTGTATATCTTACATGATAATTATTTTGTAAAATACTAATACGTTTATCTTTAGACGGATATCCTAACTCACAAAATCCTTTAGCTAAAGATCCATCTTCCTCAGATACAGTGTCGATATAATAACAATGAATTTCCCCAAATCCAATCGCAGCCATATACTGGTCTGAAAGATATGTGTCACGTTTTACAATTGATTTTACAAACATGTAAAAGAAACTTATTAATGCAACTATTAATATTATCGAACCATAAAATAAAATAGCTCCTTCTTTTGCTTCTGAACTTCCTGACCAAAATGAGTTTCTGCTGTCTCCATAATTTTTTTTAAAGCCTCCAAATAGTGTTGTTATTAATAAAATTAGTAAGACAATAATTAAAATGAAATTTGAACCAACAACTACAGGTAAAAGATTTGGAGCCATATTATGGATTCGATGGAGCTCAAACATAATTTTTGGTTCTAAAAAATATGGATTTTCCAGTAAGCTATCAGTAACGATAATTTTGTTCATTCCTATAGCATAGGCCGCAGGTACATCATTATGAATCATGCGGATTTCAATATTATCTGGTAAGTTTAAACCTTTTTGACGCGCCTTTTGAATAATCTCATTGACAGGTTGTTGAACTTTTTCCTGATAATCACTTCTATCTATTCTCTTCGCTCCAACAATCCAACAAACTAAGGATTGACCGGTATTTGATAATAGAAATTCTGTAAATAATAAAGCTATTAGTCCACCAATTATCTTACCACCGTATGTTTCCAAAAATATTACAATCGCGAAATATATTAGAATCCCCCATCTTTGTGTATCAACACAATATTTTAAATAGTTAAGAACATTAAATCTTTTTATGATTGAGTGAATTATATTTTGATCTTTCTGTTCTAAATATTTCCCACAACCACTACATTGTTTACTATTTCCAAAATTCTTTGTACCACATGAATTACAAAATATAGCATTATGATCATTTTGTATTTCCGAAACATTTTGTGAAACGTATTCGTTCAACTCTACTTGTGGCTGAACCTGTGGCGTAGCATTGCTTTCACTGTCCTTAACTTTTGAAATAGCCGATAAATCTGATACTATAATTTCTCCTGATTGAACACCAGCTTGAATCTCTTCTTCTGTTGGTACACGGTCGTTAATCTCTTTAAATATTTCAATCCATTGCTCTTTATCCATTATATACTCCTAATTTTACTATTAAAGTAAAAGGCTGAGGGAGATAACCACAAAAGGTTCTATTTCCTCCAGCCTATTAATCTATTTATAGATTACTCTTAATCTTACTCACTTTTTTTGCGCAATTTTATTCCAGATAGTCCCATAAGCATCGCTCCTAGGCCAAGTAATACTAATCCACTTTGAGTACCAGTATTTGGTAACGAACGTTGAGGGTTATATCCTGTTACTGAACCTCGATAGTTATAGTGATCAGATTGAGAACCAACTTCATTTTTAAGATCAAAAATTTTATGATCTTCATTTTGGATTCCAATTAATTTTGTTTCACTTGATAACTTCGTATATTGCGTCAGTTGTTTATGAACGTTTTGGTAAGCAAGCTGTACAGCTTCATATTGCGCAGTTGCATCTAATTGATCTTGTAGAAGTATTTTAAGTTTAGCTTCCTCTCTTACTACATTCTCAAGTGCTAGACGATGCTCTTCAACTGCATTATCATAAGCTTCTTTTGCTTTCTTCAAATATGCATCAGCATTTTCAAGACGATCCAAAAGTGTTTCTAAAGTAACTAAGTTAGTCTTTAATTTAGAAATTTCATCCTTAATTTGACTTTCTTTAGCTTTTAACTCTTCAACTTTATTCTGACGGTTTCTGAGTTCTGCTTCGTTCTTGGATTTTTCAGCTTTCAGATCTGAAAGATCTTTAAGTTCTTTATCCAATTCTGCACGCGCATCTGCTAAAACTTTTTGTTTTGTTTGAATATCTGCATTTAGATTTTCAACTGCTGATTGTGCTTTTGCATAACGAGTCTTGGCAGCAACCAATTGTTGAGAAGCCTCATCTAGATTCTTTTGTGCAAGAGGTGTCTTATCAGAGATTGAGTTTAATCTTGCAATCGTTTGACGTGTAGCATTTAAGGCCGCCAAATGTTTTTCATGAATTTCAGTTACTTCATTTAAATTGTTTCTTGCAGTCTTATCTGTTGCTCTTGCTTTTTCAAGCTCCTCTTTTGCAGTTTCTAATGCTTTTTGCTTAACTTGAAGGTCTGCATTTAAGTTATCCAAAGCTGCTTGGGCTTTGATATATCTTGTTTCAGCTTCTTCTTTTAGTTGTTTCGCATTGTCGTATTTCTTTTGCGCGCTTGGTGTTTGATCAGGAACTGACATTAATTCTGCTACAAGTTTTTGAGTTTGTTTCAGATTTTGATTTGCATTTTGATTTTCTACTTTTGCTTTTTCAAGATCTGATTTAGCTTTTACTTCTGCAGATGTAGCCTGGTCTAAATTATCTTTTGCATTTGCTAAAGCTTGACGCTTGCTTTGAATATCAGCATTTAATTGATCGAGTGCATCTTGAGCCTTATTAAATTGGATTTGTGCTTCATTATAATTTTGTGTAGCGATTCCCAATTTAGTAGTAGCTGCAGGTGTTTGGTCAGGAGTAGCTTTCAAAGCATCTAATTTAGCTGTCGTTTCTTTGAGAGCTTTTGTACTTGAATCATTTTCTGATTTAGCTTTTTCCAAACGAATCTGTGCAGAATCATTTGCTGTATTTGCTGCAGTCTGTTTAGCTTTAGCAGCTGTTAATTCATCTTCCATTTTTGAAGTATCAAATGGAGTAGCTAGAGGTTTGGCAATCCCTTTATCATAGTAATCATCAACATTTACAAAATGATATTCTCCAGTTTGTTCATCCTTAACATATTCAAGATGAGCGTCCTGACCCTTAAATTCAATAAAGTGCATACGCCCAACGCCACTAGCAGTAAAGCTATTTGCAGCACCTACGGCACGAGTTTTTGTAGGAGCTTTTTCTCCGATCGTAAGTTTCATGTGACCGAAGTAAGCGTGAACGTCGTTTGTAATAAAGCTAATCACCGCATCATATACTTCACGATATAATTGAGACATTGTAGCTTTACGAGTTTCTTTAGCCTCTGAATAATATGCTCCATATCCAAGCAGAGTGTTGTTGAAACTCATGTTCTCTCCAGCCCATACGATTGAATCAAGACCGTCTTTAGCTAAAGCTGTATCACTATGATTTGAGCTATAAGGTTTATTTTCTTCAGCGTAGGCTTTTGCAATATTTTTAACACCTAGGACAGACTCTTCAGTAACGATATAGTGGTGGCTACCCCAAACTTGATCTTGAAGATTATTTGCTAGAAGTGCGTAATATTGGCTCAAAGCTTCAATCTGTTTATCTGTGAGATTATCCAAATCGACTTCAGAGTCATCTATAGGTAAAACAATATCCTTATTTGGCCAACCTTTGATAACAATATTCTGGTGTTCAGGAGAATATTCCGTCTCTGGAGTTCCAAAATCATATTTACTATCTTTGAACCATTTTTGAATAACGTCGTTTAAGGCATTTTTATTTGCATCTGTGTCATCGGCTAGATAAGCCTTGTATGCATCAATGACATCCTGAGGCAATTGAGGAATCGTAAGATTTTTAATTGCTGTAATTTGTTTGTCGAGGGTCTCGACAGCTTTATCTGCTTTTTCCTTGTTTTCTTTTGCTTCTTGAGCTGCTGATGTAGCAATCGCTAGCTCATTTGAAGTTTCATTTACTTTTGCCTCTTCTTGGTTTTTCTTAGTAGTTAAAGCTGAAATTTCTGAAGCTTTCTTAGCATCATTTTCCTTAGCTGTTTTGAGCTCTTCTTCTGCACTTATCTTACTATTTTGTTTATTCGCTAAATCATTTGCTTTGCTATCACGATTTGCGATTGTTGGGGCAAGTTGCGATTCAGAAGCATCAAGATTACTTTGCGCTGAAACCTTATTTTCTTGAGCTTTCTTTAGATTCTCTTGTGCTTGTTTTTGTTTTTCTTCAGCAGAGGACAAGTTTGCTGCCGTTTCTTGACTTTTCTTTATTTGGTCCGCTTCAACAGACTTTGCATTTTTTAGTGCAGTTGCTTTTTTATCATCCGCTTCTTTGGCACGATCAAGTTCTTGTTTCGCTGTATTTTCAGTTGCTGTTTTAGCATCTAAATTTTCCTTAGCAGCATCACGTTCTGCTACAATTTCTTCAACGCCAGTACCATCTAATACCTTCTGGGCAGTTTCTTTCTCTTTTTGAGCCTTCACTAATGCATTTGCTGCTTCTTCTGCAACTTTTTTAGCATCTGCTAATTGTTTAGCAGAAAGTTGACTAGCACTAAGTTGCGCTTTTTCATCAGCAGAAGCTTTACTGAGTTCTTCAGCTTTATTTTTGTCTTCGCTAATAGCATTTTCCAAAGCCTTTTTCGCAGCTGATTCTGCTGATTCTTTTTCAGCTACATCACTTTTGGCTTTGTCTCTTTCAGCAATGATTTCTGATGCCCCAGTACCATCAAGATTTTTTTGTGCAGTTGCTACTGCTTCCTCAGCTGTCGAAACTTTCTTTTCTTGCTCTGAAATTTTTTCTTGATCTTTTTTAATAACCTCTGATTGCTGATTACGTTCTTTCTCAGCTTCTAGAACTTTATCAGATGCATCTTTTAGTGATGTTTCCTTTTTCTCAATATCAGCTTTTACTTCTGATATTTCATTCTTGGTTTTTTCAATTTTTTCAGGCGTAGCTAATTCTTTATTCGCCTCAGCATTCTTTAAGTCAACATTTGCCTCGGAAACTTTTGATGCAGCAGTTGCTTCCGAAGCCTTAGCGTTTTCTAATGCACTTTCTTGATTTGAAACTGATTGATCCGTTTCTTCCTTGATTGTTCTTGCATCTTCTACAACTTCCTCAGTTGGCGTTTTCGTTACAGTTGCAACTCCATTATGGACAAATACTCCGTCTACTTGTTTTATATTTGTAGACGAAGGAGTCGTAGATTCAACACTTAATGTTGACTCATTTGGCTGAGTTGCAGTTACTTCATCCGCTTGTACAACATAAATTCCCGCAAAAGCTGTAGCTATTGATACTGCAGATACAGTTGCTTTGATCGTTTTCTTTTTCATAATTCCCACCTTTATGATAGAGTATTGAGCAAATTATCACTATATAATTATAAACACCCGAATTATACTATATTTTAGCAACTTTGTAAAGTTGTAACCAACCTTTTAAGAACTAGAATATAACCTTCTAAGACTGTAAAATAGTCTTAAGAGGTGAGCAATGTCAGAATTACAAAAGTATATAAGTAAAAGAATACGGATTCTGCGGACACAGTCAGGAATGACCCAGGAGCAATTAGAAGAAAAAGCAGATCTTGGTACCAATTACGCATATAAGTTAGAAAATTTAGAGCCCAATATAAAAATTAGTACGCTTGAGAAAATTATAGAAGCGTTAAATGTTGATCTACAAACTTTTTTTGATTTAACACTTAAAGAAGAAAGTACTGACTTAGCACAGCTTATAGACACTATCAAATCTTTACCAGAGTACAAACAAAATAAAGTCATTTCAGCTATTAACACAATTATTAACGAGACAAAATAAAATGAGTGGAAAAGGATAAGTATAAAAACGATTCCTTTCCCACTCTTTTTGTACGTAAAAATATGGCTATTAGATATTGGAGCTTGCGATTCTTGGGTAACCAAACGTCATATCGAGCTTGTCTTCCTCGTAATTCTTGATCAATTCCCAGAAATCTGCAACTGATAATGCTGCGACTGACTCATGCCAATTAAATTTAAAAAACAAATCTAAGAGAAATTTAATTACTTGATGAACTTTGGCTGTCTGTTCTACAGTATCAAATGTAATCAAAATTTTCTCACACAATGGATCAATCAATTCAATTTCAATACTATCATTTACAAAATTGAATGACACTTCTTGATCTTGATCATTCAAGATTGAAATATACTGATCCTCTTCAAATGTTGAATAAAACATTCTAATATTGACTTCTTCATTGTGATTAATTAACTCTGTAAGATATTGTTGAGTTAAAGAAATCACATGGTTTTTATACGTTTTCATTTTGTTTTCCTCCAAATAATTATTTTTAAATAAGATTTTTCATTCGTGAATTTTCACGGTGGCCTTACTCTCTTTAATATTATTATTAAACGATTGTTCTTGAGCATCTGCTACCTCCTTTTTTGAGGAACAAAAAAAGACAGTTCAGCACTGCCTTTTTTTATCTATACTATTATTATGCCATTTTTCTGTAAAAATAAAAAAACGATTTTTCAAAAAAGTACTATAAAATGCTCTTAGCCCCAGAAGATAAATTTTTTTGTCTAGGTTTTTGGGGTGCAGTTCAAAATGAGTGTTTTTTTCTTTTTTTTATTTTTATCAAAAAATGGCATACTATTATTGTAAATTAAATTGAGTAAGTAGAGCCATTACCATTAGTCATATGGTGAGAAAGTTTGTTACTGGGCACGGTTAACGTACTAATCTCTCATATGCTAGTCATTGCAAATGAAAAAACTAAGAAAAAAAGAAAGAAAATCTAAATGGTTATTCTTTACTGAATAACATGAAGTAAAGAATAACCATTTAGTAGATAAAAAAGTAAAGAAAAACGTGTTTAAGGTAAAATAAAAAAGGTAAAAATAAAAGTAAAAACTAAAAAAATAACTAGTTTAGCAAAGCAAAAAAATAATGTAATAAAAAAAGTAAAATAGAAAAGTTTTATAAGCTCGAATAAGCAATGACACCTTTATGATCCTTCCAAACATAGATCACGGTGAGTACTGAAAATCTATCGCAAACATTAAACTTCAAGAGTTAGGCCTCGATGGGAAGAATCAAAAGCATACCCAGCTTTTAAAAAAGGGTGGGAGGCAGTTTAACAATACTATGTAATTATTTTAGATAGAAAGGAATGTATAATGCCAAGAAAAAGAAATTCCCTCAAGCACGATTTATTTATTGCAGCTTCAAAAAATATCACAAACAATCGAACGAGGACAAGCTATAAAAGAGCAATTACTCGCTTTGCAAAGTGGGCTAAAGAAAACAATATTAAGAAAAAATCAGATATTACTGAAGAAGTGATTCAACTATACCAACTAGAACTAAATAATGATCCTAAACAATACTCTGTTGCTACCATCCATACTTATTTATCACCTATCTGCAAAGCAGTTGATATCAACATGAATAGAATTAGAAAAGACAAGCGTTCCAGTGACAAAATTATCCGAGGTCGTGTAAAATCAAAAAACTCTCAAGGTAAACATCAAGAAACAGACTCTCGCTTCTCTCGGCTGGTTAATTTTCAGAGGGCAGTTGGGATTCGTAGATCCGAATTAAAAAAATTAAAAGGAAAAGATATTCGAAAAGATAATAACGGAAATTACTATGTTTTAGTTCAGCGTGGAAAGGGAGGAAAATTTCAACCTCAACTTATTCTTCCTCAAGATGTTCCAGTAGTCCTCGATACCTTTAAAAATAAACAAGAGGATGATTATATCTTTACAGATGTAGAAATGAATAATCTAATCAATCTACATGGGATGCGAGCCCAACATGCAAGAGAGTGTTATTACTTCTACTTGAAGAGACTCAACGATAATCCTAATTTCAAGGTGAAATTAAAAAATTTTTTAATAGAACGTTGGGAGGTTGGCCACCAAAATTTAAGAAATAAATCATTAAAGAAATTTGAGAAACAAAAGAAAAACTTCATTAATGAACTAAGAGATGAACCTTATAAAATTCGTGGATCAAACTATAAAAAAGCCTTAGATTCAGCCCTGCCTACAAAATATAATCGTTTAGCTTTGATGGCGGTCTCGGTCTTCCATCTTTCCCACTGGCGTCTATCCGTTACAGTGACCAACTATATTCTTTAAAGTATCTCATTTTCGACTAAAAAATTAAGAAAAAAAACGGAAAAAAAACAGTTTTTCTGCGTTTTTATGGCATACTCAAAATATAGGCTGTTGTATAGCTAACAGTTTTAACACATTTTACAGACATAATATAAATTTAAAGGAGAAAAAGATGTCAATTAAAAATAATTTACAAAGAGAATTCAAAGGTTCAAATTTTGAAATTCGTGAAAAACTAATAACAGATACCTACTTCACTAGCTTTTTAGAATACGTTAGTTCACCTGAATCAATCTCAAAATTAATTAAAGAAGGCTATGCTGATAAAAGAAATCAACTAGATGAATACATTGATTTTGCACTTCATCATAATTTAATTACTATTCAAAATAATATTATCCAAGCTACTGATCTTGGTTTAGCTTGGGTGTGGTGGGCTTATGCACCAGTTGAAGGCGATGATTGGATTTAGGTTAAAATAGCACTATATTTTCTGCATAAGGTAAAACTAACAAAGGAATTATATAGTCTATTTTGTTGTAGAAAAAAATCCCCGCCAAGATCTAACTTGGCGGGGATTTGGTGGGGAATAACTCCCCTATTTAAGATTTAAATCACCTTAAGCAATTCTTAACCTTAATATACTAGGCTTTCGCATTCAATTTGCGTTACTCTATTATTTAAGAGTAACAATTTGCAAATCCTATTTTCCCTAGTATTAGTGGGTTAATTCCTCAATTTTCAACCTTGGCAGGAATTTGGTAGGTAAATTGATAATCCAAGATTATCTAAACTGTTTGTAATCTCTTCTGAAATTGTTGAATCACCTGAATAATACCAGTGACTATATGTATTCAACGTGGTTGATTTATCAGCGTGTCCTAATCGATATGAAACATATAAAGTATCCTTATGTAACACATTTATAAGATAAGATGCATGACTATGTCTTAATCCTTTCCCCGTAATTTCTGGTACGCCAGTAATCTTAGCATGCCTTTTTATTATCCTAGAAATTGTAGACTTACACAAGGGGGCACCAAAACGTGATACTACATAATCTTTATCATCATTCTTGATTTGAACTTCTCGCCATTTTTTAAGTATTGTAATCGTAAAATCATCTAAATCAATTTTACGATTCCCTGCTATTGTCTTTGTTTGTTGTTTAGCATACCATACACCGTTTTTATCTTTTTCAATTGTCGAATGAACATGAATCCATTTACGTTCAAAATCAATATCTTCCCATTTAAGAGCAATACCCTCACTAACTCTTAAACCAGTCATAAAATATAACCAGATCGTCATGTAGTTATGGAGTCCCTCATACTCACTAATATCAAAAGAGTTTATTACTTTCTTAAATTCATCAAAAGTCCAAAATTTTGTATCAGGGTGTTTTCCTCTAGGATTATCTAATCCTTTAAAAGGAACTCTATCAATATAACCCAATCTTTCTGCATAACCCAGACATGCTTTAAATCTAGACCACATATTTTTAGCATAGTTACTAGAATACTTGTCTATAATAGCTAAGCGAAATCTTTCACAGTCAATAGTACTAATATCTGATATTTTTTTACTACCAAATTGCTTAATAAATAACTGATGATGTGGTAAAGCGGTCTGATAAGTTACAAATTGAACTTTTTGTTGATAATATTTTAGATAAATCTCTTCCATAAACTCTCTAAAAGTTAGAAAACTATTATTAATAGTAGAGTTCACAAATTCATGTTTTAAACGAAGTATCTCTTCATATGCTTCCTTAAAAGAATTGAACGGTAGTCCCTGTTGATTTTTCCTTCCTTTCTTTTGAATTCTTTTCCCAGTTATTGGATCAACTCCTAATTCAATTTGAAAATAAATTTTTCCTTTTGAATCTTTGTATACACCTTTATATTTCTTTGTCTTTGATATAACCATTTTTCTCACCTTCTATATCTGAAAAAGAAATACCAATTAAATTTTCTACAATATTTTTAGGAGCAATGCCTAACCTTTTATTATCGAAAGGTGAACATCCTAATTGTACCGCATTCTTATCATTTTTTCTAGCTTCTTCAAACTTTTTTACAGCAATCTTTTTTGCTTGTCTAATAATATTTCTAGATGTGTGCTCTGGAAAACCAATCGCAACTAAATCTTTATAGTTTACTGTTTCCATGATTTTACTACTTCCTTTCTTAGATTTTTTCACCTCCATGGCATGACTGATGAAGTCATCATAAGAATTACACTTGCTGCTCTTTTACGGTGGCAGCCTGAACGGTCAGAAGTATCATTGTATATCATTTGTATCATGGCATATAAAGTATCGCTCTATTTTATTGATGGTTTTAATGTCGCTCTTATCATGGCGAGCCATTCAAAACTGCTCCACAAATGAGGAAAGTACCATTTTGGACTATTCAATTGTCAATGTTCTAATTAAATTCTTCTTAATTTCACGAGATATGAAATATGGACAATTTTATTTAATGTGAATTTTATTAGGATAATCTGTAATACCCAATAAATAATCTGTACTTACATTATAAAAATTTGAGAGATCGATTAAGACTTCTGCAGTGAGAGTTCGTTCTCCGCGCTCTATCTTTGAATATGCTGAAGTTGTAAATGAAAGTAATTTTGCTAATTCTTTTTGGGTTAAATCACGATCTTCCCTCAAATCCCTTAATCGTCTGTACATACAGCTTTCTCCTGAGAAAAGTATAATATATAAAACTAAGAAATCATTCAAAGTGTCCAAATTGGACATTTTGAACTAAAGTTAATTTATTAAACACTTCTCATAAGCTCATCTATTATAGGTAAGACAATATTAAGAAAGACGGTCAAAATCTATTAACCGTCTAAAAATGTTATAAGCTATTAAAAAATCAGCAGTAATCCGGTAACAAAAGTCACATAATTTTGTTATGGAAGGAATTAATGATGTACAGATTTCTGTAAACCAGCAAATTGAAAAAAGATCAACATGATATTTTGATTGTGAATCTCTTACTTTCAGAACATAAAAATTTTATAATAGGCACGATTTAACAATAAAATTATCCGTTGCATTAACAGATGTAGATAAGCCACTCCATCGATTCAAAGCAATTAATAAGATTTTATATTGTTTTATCTTCGAAGATTCACAAATCAATGTTTACTTACAATTATTCTGTGTATTTCAGAAAAACCAACAATATCAAGTGTTTTAGACATTTTTTCTCCTAATAGTTCATCAATATCTACAGTTCTATCATCGTTTTCTAAGGAGAAAATTCGAATAGAATTCCGTTTTTTATTTCTATATGAATACCTCTATCCTTGAGAATATAAGAATATTTTGCTACTATCCATTCATGAAATATTCCGTATTCATCTTTTAGTTTTCTGAAATCAATAGAATTAACCTCTTGATTCCTAAGCATGTTTTCAACTTTATTCAATCTCTTAGCTATGTAAATAGAGAAATAATTTATTTTTTCTATACTTTCCTCAAGCTGTCTCTTCTGCTGAACGTTCAAATCAGTATAATCTAAACTGTGAACAATATTAAAAGATAAATCAACTAATTTTTTCTTTGATAAATTGGAGATAGTTTTTGAGACTAATAAAAAAGCTAATTCACGTATAATTTTTTCAAAAAATATCCCTGTTTTTTATTTGAAATTTCTCAATATTTTTCCAATCATATATATTTTAGACGGTATTCCTGTTTTTATGTACCAACTACGAAACTCTAGTTCTTTATCACATCATACATATATGTGTTGTCTATCCCTCGAGAATTCAATTTTTTATCCTCGTCACGGTTTTGAGGACACAATTTATCAGTTTCTAGTTTAGCATTTTTTTATGTTTTATCATATCTGGACAATCTGTTAACCCTAATAGGTAATCCGTACTAACGTTATAGAGTTTAGAAAGCTGCACAAGGACATCTGCCGTTAGGGCAACCTCTCCTCTCTCAATTTTTGCATAATTTGTATGAGGGAAGGAAAGTAAATTTGCAACAAATTTTTGGGTGAAATCATGATCTTCTCTCAAATCTCTTATCCGTTAGTACATCTAGCTATCTCCTAAGAAAAGTATATGTCACTTTCAGAAAAAGCTGGGAAATTGTCATAATATGACAGAAGTTTTTTATCTGTCTATTTTTTACAAAAATCAACACCGATTGAATAACTCATCATAGTAATTACTTCAATGCCATTTCGAATTCATTTTAAACTCTTCAATGCAAATTTTAAGAGTATACAAGTTAGTAAGTCACCTACTCCTACAACTCCAAAAACAAGTAATGTTTTAAAGTTAAAATATGAAAATACAACCGTTCCTAAAGGCATTAACATTAAAGCAAAAAATGCAATTATACTAAATACCCTTCCTAAATATTCCTTTTCAATTGTAGACTGTAAATACGATAACATTTGAACATTAAAAATTGTCATAGCTAATGATGATAATGAAAACAAAAGTAAAGTAATCGACCAGATCTTCACTAAAGGAATCATAATCAGTGGTAAAGATGATATCAAAAGGAATGTACTATATTGGTTTGACGAAAAACTTCTTTTAAAAAAATTATTCGATACAGCCCCAATAATATTCCCAACTGCTTGACCAATTAAAATCATGCCATATAACTTATCCAAATCGTACATTTTATTAATAAACGGTAAATAAAAGTTTATTCCTGATGAAAAGAAGTTAATCATCGAACTTGAAATCAGTAAAAGAAGTAACTCTTTATTGTTATAAATGTAACTAAATCCATACTTTATTGAAAAGGCGTCAGATTTTTGGGGAGAGTTATCAAAAAAATTTAATTCAGTGAAAAAAACTGATAAACACCCAGATAATAAAAAACTAAGAGAATTAACTAGCATTCCATATTTATATCCTACTAATGCTATCGTGAGCATCCCAATAACTGGAGATAGGATACTCAAAAATTCCGAAATTGATTTTGAATAAGAATTATATTTAATAATGTTATTTTTACTTAATAAATCTCCTACTATTGCTCTATAAGCAGGAGCATTAAATGCATATAGAATTGCTAAACAAATATTTGTAACTATCAACATATATACATTACTTTCACTATAAAACATAAAAACTATAAAGGTAAGTAAACTAGCTATAAAATCAGTAACAATTAATATTTTTTTCTTATTCTTACTGTCCGCAAATACACCTCCAAAAAGGCTGAATAACAATTGTATAATGATCTCTGAAAATTGATAAATCCTCATGTAGTAATTTGATTTACTCTCCGAAGAAGCTATAACCAATTTATTGGCATAATCATAAATTGTAGTGCCAAATTCATTTAATTGACTACTGATAATTAATAGAAAAATATTCTTTTTTTCTAATTTGTTGTTTTTTGATTCCATCTAAATATCCCTCCCATGGTATTCAAGATAAAAAATTCTCAAATTCTTGTTTGACTAGTTTACAAAACTCTTCCATGAATTCTAGTGAATAGTGTTGTGAGTCGCTAGTAATACTAATTTCAAATGCATTGTCTGTCTTTTCAAGAAGTACCATAAAAATTGATTTTTGATAATTATGGAAGTGAATATAAAGCTTTTTCTACATTTTTGGTATTATAGTCAATATTTTTAACTACACCTAAAATAAATACACTAGCATCCAATGGTATCATAAACCTCATAATCTCCCTATCATCTAAATGTTGATTTTTATTTTCAAACATTTTACATCTTTTTTTCAATCTTTGCAAGTTTTTTCTAGTATGAAGCACCCATGTTTCTCTGATTACCCCTATTTTTTAAAAAGATAAATTGCAAGAATAAGTGCAACATTTTTACCACTTATTTGAAAGTACCTCGAAGGGTGTTCTGTAACCTAAACATTTGCGTGGTAGATGGTTGATATGAAACAGTGCTGAGAACAAGTCTTCATCACTAAAGCTTGTTAAATCAGCCTTCTTAGGGGAATATTCTCTGAGTAAACCATTGGAGGTTTCGTTATTTCCCCTTTGCCAAGAAGCATAGGTATCCTCAAAGTAAAAATCAATACCAAGATCTTCTATCAAAGGGTAACAAGAGAATTCCTTTCCATTACAGAAATTTCATCACTACTATGGCTTCGGCTGAGAGCCTGCCCCAGCCATTGTTATTCAACGAAGAATAAGTTGATAACAACAATAGGCGAGGGTACTTCTTATGATTAGTTGTTACTACGTCTTATTTACTCCCATGAGACCTCACGGGATAAGTCGTACAAAGAAAAAAAGCAACGATTTTACGCTGCTTTTTACATCATGGATATTGATTAGCTATCAAAAAAATAAAATGGTTCACCTATTTAGTTTACTAAATCAATCTTCAAAGTAATCCTCTAGAAGCAAGTTATTATTTAGAATGCATAACTTTTTAAAATGTAATCTTTCTTGAAAATATGTGTCATGACAAACCAAAAGTATCGAACCTGGATAACTTAATAAGAATTTTTCTAGTGCATTAAGTGAGGTAATATCAAGAAAGTTTGTTGGTTCATCTAAAATAAGAAAATTTGAATCGCTCAGAAGGACTGATGCAAGTTGGCCTTTAACTTGCTCACCCCCAGAGAGCTTGCCAAACGGAACAAATATTTTATCAAATTTTAAATCTAGCATTGCAAGAAAGTTTATAATTAATTGTTTATTATGACTACTTGTTTCATATATATTATCAAAGAGTGTTTTATCTTGGTCTAGTGTATTTAATTCTTGACTAAAATACCCAATTTTTAAACCTTTTGAAAAATATCCATCTATTTCTTGATTTACTATACTTTTTAATAATGTAGTCTTTCCAGATTTATTTCTTCCAGTTAACAACCATTTTTCTCCAAACCTCATTTTTATTTGAGGTATATAAAGATCTATAAAATTTGTACTTAGCTTGCTTTCTTTTAATTCGATCATTGTATTAGAAGAATACTCTAATGTGGAGCTTATTGTTTTAAACTTAATTTGTGTTTTAGGTGAAGGTCGGGAAGGTGCAGTCAATCTACTTAATCTTTTTTCAATAGCTTTGGCTGATTTGGCCATGGCTTTTTCTTGACTATCGTAGCTCCCCATTTTTGAACGCGCTTTCCAGTCTGAGTTGCTGATTCTATTAGAACTTTTCTTACTAATTTTTTTTGATCTTATCTTTTTATTTTCTAATTCTTTAGTTAACCTAGCCACCTCATTGTTATATTGAGCAATATTTTTCCAACATTGCTCTTCTATTTGATTTCTTTCATTTTCAAATTCCGTAAAATTTCCTTTGAAAACTCCTATTTGACTCCTTTCAATGAAAACAATTTTTTCTATAATATTATCTAGTAAAAAACGATCGTGACTAACCAAAATTATTGTACCATCAAATTTCGATATTCTATGAATTAACCATTGAACATTATGCTGATCCAAATGAGATGTCGGCTCATCTAAAATTAGTATAGAGGTTCTTGAAGAAAAGGCCTCCTTTAATAACTTTAAAGAAATCTCTCCTCCTGATCCATCTCTAATCTCCTTAACTTGAGGAACATAAGCAATATCTCCATTCACTGTTATCATACCTTTGTAATCATTATCTTCCTGGATAATCATTCTTAGCAAAGTTGTTTTTCCTACACCATTACTCCCCACAATGCCTATCCGTTCACCATGATGAAGAATTAACTCAGGTATTTGAAGGATATGTCGTGAATTAATTTGTTTTTCGATATTTTTCATGCGGAGAACTTCCATATCAGCTCCTATATTTCAAACTATTCTTCAGCGTACATTGACGATTGCATTTTATACAATTTTCTATAATACTCATCCTTATTCATTAACTCATTATGAGTTCCGAATGAATGAATTTCTCCGGATTTTAACACCAAAATTTTATCAGCAAATTTTACACTCGCAAGTCTGTGAGTAATATAGAAAACAGTTTTTCCTTGTGTCAATTGCAGAAAATCTTGAAATAATTCATATTCTGCTTTGGCATCAATTGATGCCGTCGGCTCATCTAATATTAAGATTGGTGCATTTGAAAAAAACGCTCTTGACAGTGCAACTTTCTGCCACTCCCCGCCAGATAATTCTTTCCCACCATCAAATTTTCTTCCCAAAACTTGGTCTAATGACATATCTTTCATATTAAACCGACCTTTATCAAGCGCTTTAGTTATATCTTCATTTTTAAATATCCTAGATAAATCGGACAGTGCAACATTCTCTCTTAATGAAATATCAAATTTAGAAAAATCTTGGAAAATTGAAGTAATCTGCTTTCTATAATCTGTCAATTCATATTCTCTAAGTGACTTATTGTTTACTATTATATCACCCGAATAGTTAGGATAGAAAGCACATAGCAATTTGACTAGAGTCGTTTTTCCAGCTCCATTTTCCCCAACTATTGCAATTTTCTCTCCCTCAGCTATTTTAAAGCTAACGTTACTTAATACCAAATCAGAATTGTTTGAATAAGAAAAGTTAACATTTCTAAATTCTATGATATCATCACCAAAATTATTTTCAGTTTTAGTAATTGGTACTTCTGTACTTAGCTCATCTTCAATTTCAATAAACTTAAAAAAGTTTTCCATGTAGAGGAGAGTGTCATAGAGGAGTGAACTATCTTCTACAAGTCTAGCCATACTATTTATTGAGTAGATAATACTAGTAGAAAACACAAAAATAACACCTAAATCTAAAACACCTTTTTTGATTTGAATAATAACATATCCAAACATTAAAATTATGACGATACTATTAAGAGTTATAAATAAAGCTGAAGTGGTAAATTTTTTTCTCCGATCAACTTGGAGCTTGTCAGTTATTGATGTAAATACATCTGTATATTTTGTAATAAAAAAGATATATAAATTATAAAGCCGAATATCTTTAATGTGATTGTTACTCAAAAGAACCTGACTATAATAATCTAACTTACGAGATTCTTCACTATTAGACACAAGTGTTTCAAATGCCTGTTGCTGAATTCTATAAGCTATGATACCTTGTGGAATCAATACAACAAACAGTAGTAAACTTACTAGTATATTCACAGAGCTAACCATTAACAGCATAGAAGCAAATACAATTGCATTGGAGATAAGGCTAGTTCCAAATACTAATAAATTTACTGGACGCCAACTTGCTTCTGAACTAAGCAACTGTATATCGTTATAGAATTCGCTATCTTCAAAATAACTAATATTCTGTAATCTCTCTGATTTACGCATCAACTCCGTATTTAATTGATACGTCAATAAATCAGTCATGCGACCTTGTATCATCACGAGCAGTGGGGATATTAGATTGTTAAGAAAGAAAGATGCCCCCCAAACCGCAATAAGCATAGTAAGATTTATGGAATTCAAAGAGGATATTTTATTGACAACTATGTTAGTAATAAAAATACTGATAGAAGGAAGAATAGATTGTATAGGAACCATTAAAATCATCCACAACATTATAGACTTTGATGTTTTCCACACAAAATTCAAACTTTTTAGATATAAATTTAAATAGTTAAATATTTTTTCCATGTTCAATCTACCTTTTAATAAAATTTTAGGCTAGAATAAACTCTAGCCTAAATTATATAAGTGCATACTTTAATTTCTAAGCGTTTAGCCAGAATACAACAACACAATACTAATTAGCCTGTGCACTTAGTTGCACCTCTTCAGCTTGTAATCTCCAATTAAATGGCATACAATAAGTTTCATACAATCTTATGACTTCACTATTTTCCAAGTTAGATTGTTCTAAAACATGGTATCTATCTCGCATACTACCACCTTGGTCTTGAAGAATACATTTCTGATACGGTGCCAACGTAAACAAAGTAAATTTATTTCCTAACTCATCAAACTCAAATACTTCAACGGGTTTATCATATGAATAATATACATCTATATTATTCGCAACCACTTCAATAGTAACTTGACTACGAGCTGTAAAACAACTTGTTCTATATTTAGTTCCTGCTTCAATTGTCTGATAAGAAGGAATAACATGAACATGTCCAAAATGAACTGGAATTACTCCCTTAACTGTCATTTCTAAACAGAATTGACTTTCAGGTGCAAGTCTATAAATATTTTCATATGAGTCAGCAATCTCAACAAATGAATTATTTGTATCAACTAGGGCATCCGCACCAAGAATCATCCCTGCTTCAAGCGAATAAACCTCATCTTGATATCTCACAGTTGCATCACTGCCTGAGACATACCTTACAATACAAGGATTGTTTCCTTTTTGGAAATCACCAAGTTTTGTGTAGTGACGCTCATGATTTCCGATATCATCAATAGTAGTATATAAACCAACAATATTATTTATTATAATCCCTCCTAATATATAAAAATGTATGCACTCCTATCCCAAATAATTAATCTGCCTTACCGACATCAAGCCCTCCAGAATTACCTTGGGTTCTCACCTGTTTTTCATATTGGTAATCTAAGTATTTTGGGGTCAGTACAATCTGGTTGCTAGGGCTTTATTATGCTGTATCTTACTAGGGATGATGATCTTTTTCAGAATTGCTCATAATATGTGTAAATATTTCTTTATATTTATATTTCAGATATTTTTCGTGTAGAATGAATAAAGCTACGTAAACAATCATAAAAACAATAGATAAATACAGCGTATCAAATGTGCTATGTCCAAAATAAGTTGCGGACTCATAAGATCCAATAGCTCCTAAGATCAACCAAGGAATATACTTGTAATACTTAGTTACCATAACACAGTCCCTCCTTTAATTAAACTAATGAGAATATCTAAAACTAAAAGTCATACCTGTACGTGTAGGATTATAAGGATCTAAGGTCATCAAAGTGCTAAATTCTCAAACCAACTTCTACCGCCAATAAACGTGGAAGTTAATTTGTCAAAACAATGCTATTAAAAAATAAAAGGGAAAACTTTTTTGTTAAATAAGGTTATCGTTACTATTAACCAAATATAGTTTTTAGCCAACCAACTATATGTGGTCTAAGTAATGGGATTAAGAATCGACCTACAAATAGACCTAAAATAAATATTAGAAACATTTTTTTGAAGCTTCTTTTGTTCATCTATGGACAGATTCCCGAAAAGTATATTTTTAATTTTTCTAAGTACGTCTAGACGTTTTAAAACTCATGTTGTGATTGAATTACGTTCAATACTTCTTGCATACTTCCAGCCTTCCAATTTGCCTTAGCATTAAATAAAGGCAATGGGTAATCGTAATATCCAATAGTATCAATACCAGCACTAGTTGATACCTGTATCCCTGAGTACAAATCTTCAATAGCAATTGTCATCCGAAACAATATAATCAAAATAATTCTTCAAATCCAGTTTTTCAAGACTTATTTCTATACTTTTTCTTCCTTTCTCTGTGAAAATCGCAAATTTTTCCCACTTTTTCTCAATGATTTCAATACTGAAACAACATCTTTCCAGAACTTCAATCATTTCTTTTTATGTTAATTCATTATTAAACTAAATCTTTGGAGGTAATACGTTTTCAAAGCTACTTTTTTACCATAGATTTTGAGCCTTCAACACATATTACTAAGCCAAAAATGCTCTAAATTTTTGAAATTCTAACAAATTACACCCTTGTACATTAGAATCACTTCTTTAAAATAAACAAAGTATAAATTTCTAATTATCTTTTTATATTTTCTTAAATGCTCGTAAAGCCTTATTCTATGTGCTTTCGAGTATTTTTACTGTAGGAAGATACTTCACGTTTCTTTGCATATTTCCTCATGTCTTAGCTGTCAGAAGTGGTAAATAAGTAGTAAATTCATTTGTACTACTAAGCAACAAGACGCTCCTGTTGCTTCTCTTTATTCAAGCGTTTCATTTCTGCCATTGCAGAATCGAATGTTGCATGTGCGTAATAGTTCAGCGTCATGGCTATATTAGCATGTCCCATAATGTACTGTAATGCCTTTGGATTCATTCCTGCATTTGCATAGTTGGTACAGAATGTATGTCGCAAACTATGTGGAGTGATGTGTGGCAATTTATCCTCGTTATACTTATTGTATTTCTTAACAAGACCTTTCATCATGCCGTTGTAATCACTTGCCACTTTTGGATAGTTCTTTCTATTAAGAAAGAGGAAATCACTATATCCATCAATCTCAACACGCTTATCATTCTTTCGATTCGCTAACACTCGCTTAAATGCTTGATAGGCTTCTTCAACCATAGGAACTTGACGTTCGCCACTTTTGGTCTTTGGTGTTTCAATGTAGTACCCAATTTCAGTATCTCTCAATAGCTGATGGTCTATATTGACAAGACGATTCTCAAAATCTAAATCTGGAAGTGTCAAACCACCAAACTCTGAAATACGAAGACCTGTTTTTAAGAGTATCAGAATTTCATCATAATTTTTGCTGTAGGTTTTATCAGCTTTTGCAAAGGCTAACAGTTTTTCTTCCTGTTCTTCTGTTAGTACGGTCTTAGGGACAGTATCATCATCAAGAACTGCTTTCAGTTGAAAGTCAAATGGATTCTTCCGAACACAATCATCTTGTATAGCAATATAGAATGAAGCCTTTAAAGAACGTTTGTAGTTATTGATGGTTTGATAAGCATAACCATTTTCACTCATTCTAATAGCCCATTCTTTAGCGTCTGATGGCTTAATACTGTCAATACTTCTTACACCTAACTTGTCTTTCTTCAAAATATCCATAAGATATTTGCGTCCAGTTTCAGTGTTTTTTCTAACCTTTGGTCTTTGAGCGTTCTGTTTTGCGTAAAGCTGGCAGAGTGTCATTTTCTTTCCTACAACATCAATACCATCATGAATGTCTTTCTGTAACTCTGCGATTTTCTCTCTAAGTGAGATACAATCACGCTTTCCTGCTGGTACTCGGTCTGTAGCCACAAGTTTCCACGAGTAAACAAATTGCGGTTCTCCAAATGAATCTATATATTTGTATAAGTATCTTCCGTCTTTTCGTTGGCTCTCTCCAGTCTTTAAGATTCGACCTTTATTGTCACGTCTTTTTTCTGACATGGCATTTGCTCCTTTCCTTTATGGAAAGAGCCTTGATACGACTTAATACTATTTTATCATATACAAGACCCTTTGGCGACGCTAGATTGCGTCCAATGTATCTATAATTTTTTCAAATTGTTTTCGTTTAATCTGAATACGATTGCCATTCATAATCAGCCAATTTGCATTTTTATTTTCCTCTGCCAAGCGTCGTAGCTTGTTTTCGCCAATACGAAAATATTTTGACGCTTCTTCAATGGTTAGGGTATAACGTTCCCAAATAGGAATGTCAGTCTGCTTCATAAAATCCTCCTTTCCAAATCACTTATTTGGATTTCATAAAAGTTGTTTTACCAGCAATCGAACAGCTTTAGCAAAGCTCACGGGAGTTCCACCCCTGCATGGTTCTCATGTAGCCATACTCATTGCCTGCGACGGTTTTATCACGCTCGGACTATTGACTGTATGGGAGTATCATTATCACGATAAGAATGTCGTTGCAGGCAATCCTGCTAAAGATTGCTTCTCGGATCACTAACATGAATCGCTCGCTATCTTTATAAGATAGGTCATGGCGGTTAGTTCCGTTGGCTCTTTTCTTATCGAAACGTATTCGATTACTTTTATTCAGTTTTCAAAGAACAATGGCTCGTTAGCCTATCAAAACACATTGAAAGCTCAATATGCTTTGGTGGAATAACAAACCTCCCTGTTCGGGAAGCGTGGAATGGTTTAGCACGCTTCCACGAAAGGAGAGAGGATATTACTTAATTTCAAATGACAAAATCTTTGTAATCAGTCTGGTTTCCATTCTTCCACGTAAGACTTCATCAACGACCATACTTTGATTGCCATATTCATCTTTCATAAGTCGTAGGGAACGCTTCGTTATGTACCCTCTGTAATGATGTAGAATCTGGTTAATCGCTTCGGTATCGCCATCTGTTGCCTTTACAATGAGAGGAAAGGGAATCATAGGATATTGTGTTTTCATTCTTCAAATTCCTCCATAAACTTTTTAATTAAGGCTAGTCCACTGGTTCTATGCCGATAGACAGTAGAACGGTTCAATTTCAACAGGTCTGCAATTTCTGAATCGCTCATGTCCATAAAGTAAAACAGCAGTAGAATTTCACGTTTCTTGTCTGGCAACTCACGTAATGCTTCACTCAACAAATCATTTTCAACGCCTACTGATAACCCATTGAGTGTAAAAATCTGAAAGTCAGTTGAATAGTTATCTGTTGTCGCAAACTGGCTAACAAGATAATCGCCAACATCCGAAAAGGACACCTCACGCTTTGCAATCCTTGAAAGATAAAGCATATAATTCTTTCGCTCGTCTTCCATAGCACGTTTACAGATATAGTCAAACTGATTTTCTATTGTGGTCTGAAAAGAAGATGGTTTCATGTTTCTCACCCCCTTTCTGTCTAGGAAAGGAAGTGAGCCTTGCTCGTTTATCTCCTTTCACTCTTAGTCCCAATGTGAAAGGGGGATTTGTTGCATTACTGATAAATAAACTTTGTAAAAAAGTTCTGAATAGCCAAAAAAGCATATAAACAGATTTATTTCTCTGTTTACATGCTTCTGTTATTCTATCTATATGATTTATAAAACCACATTGGTGGACGTACTTATCTATTGCAGATAGACGACTTTTTTTGACAAGAACCCAATGTAAGGAAATTTATTGTATATGATGTACTTCATGGCGACGTTGACCTCCAACAAACCGCCATTTGGAAGTAATATACAATATTTTAACAGCGTAAATAGCACTACCATATAACGGTTTTTTTTATTGGCGTTTAGTAGTGCTTTTTATTAAATATAAACCTATAAACCATATAACACGTTTTTCTATACCTGTTTTTAATTCAGTAGGAACAATAAAATGTATAGAGGTGGTCTACTATGCGTAAAAAAGAAGATAAATATGATTTTAGAGCCTTTGGTTTAGCCATTAAAGAAGCTCGATTGAAACGAGGTTTAACTCGTGAACAAGTGGGAGCATTGATTGAAATTGACCCACGGTACTTAACTAATATTGAAAATAAAGGGCAACACCCCAGCATACAAGTTCTTTATGACCTTGTATCGTTACTTCATGTTTCCGTTGATGAATTTTTCTTACCTGCTAATAACTTGGTAAAAAGCACCCGACGATTACAGATAGAGAAATACATGGATAGCTTTACAGACAAAGAACTATCCTTAATGGAATCTTTAGCCAGCGGTATCAACGAAGCAAGAAACATCGAAGACTAATTAAAAGAATCCATACATAACGGAAAGAGCCGATAAAATGAGATTGTATTAATCTCATTTTATCGGCTCTGCGTCTTTGCGTCTGGCTCTGTAATCACAGTTACTTTGAACTGCTTTATTTCAATTAAATTTTCTTGTCTGCATTTCGGACAATAGAGGGGGAATTTTTTTAATTCAGTATCTTCCCTTATCTTTAATCGTGTTTTATTTCCACATACAGGACACAATATCCACTTGTAGTTTATAATAACTATCTCCTCCTTTACACTTTAATTCAAATCTTTATTAAAAAATATTTCATCTTATTTAACAAGAAACCATATTTATATAACAACATAAAATACACTAAGTTATTTTATTGAACATATATCGTACTTTATCTATCCGACTATTTGGACGACGGGGCTGGCAAACAGGTTCACCGGTAGTAACATGGTACCCTTTTAACTCTGTTAAACAAACACTACGTCCATTTGTAAAGAAAGTTAAATCACTACGATATTCTTGAATACACCGAGCAGGGATTTCTCCACTAAGAATGACCTCATTATTTTTCAATTGAGTGTCTACGATGTTCGCACAATATTTAGGAGCATCGTTGTATGCTCGTGAAAGATATTCCTGTGGCGCATAAATTTTAAAACTAAGATATGGCTCTAACAATTCTGTTCCAGCTTTTTTTAAGACTTGTTCCAATACAATAGGAGCAAGCATCCGAAAATCTGCTGGGGTACTAACAGGGCTATAGTATAAGCCATACTTAAAACAGATTTTACAGTCCGTCACATTCCAACCATACAATCCTTGTTCACAGCCATAGCGTATCCCCTCCATAACTGCATTTTGAAACGATTGATTTAAGTATCCAAGAGAAACCGAGCTCTCATACTGTACTCCGCTCCCTAATGGAAGCTGTGCTACAGATAGACCAATGGAAGCCCAGAAAGGATTCGGTGGAACTTCGATGTGAATGGTATACTCTGCTTTTTTTAACGGTCTTTCCATATAAATGACTGTAGGCTCTTTTATTTCTATCTCCACATGATACTTTTCTTGCAGCAGAGCACAAGTCACTTCCATTTGTACTTTCCCTAAGAAAGAAAGTATGATTTCATGTGTCGCAGAATCCACATAATATCGCAGAAGCGGGTCACTGTCGGAGATTTCTAAAAGTGCATCAAGTAACATTTCCCTTTGTTGAGGTTTGCTCGGTTCAACAGTCGTTTGCAGCAGAGGGAGGGGATTTTCAATTCTCTCTCTCTGTGGCAATAGCTTTGTATCTCCAAGAACACTATTTAACTTCAAAAACTCATTCTGCAAAATAACAATTTCCCCGGAATAAGCCTTATCGATTTTACATAATTCACCATTTATTGAAGTATACATTTCTGTAATTTTTATTTTTTCCTTTTCCGATATTCTAACCGAATCTCGCAAATGCAGTACGCCACTATAAAGACGTATATATGCAAGACGCTGTCTTTTTTCCGAATACTCAATTTTGAAAACTTTTCCGCAAAGTTCAGACTGACCTCGATGTGTTGATGAATAAAATTTATTCGTAATCACTTCTATAAGGTTATC